>Ga0257115_1000037_pt1 | contig 144979 bp, 128 predicted proteins | sample SI112_100mmetaG_FD_194465 | JGI IMG/M metagenome (GOLD analysis project Ga0257115, IMG submission 194465) | Marine microbial communities from Saanich Inlet, British Columbia, Canada - SI112_100m | ecosystem: Environmental > Aquatic > Marine > Inlet | place: Canada: British Columbia | collected...
TCAACAATCTTCCTAATAATTCTGATATTAAAATTAATGATGTATTGATTACATCTGGCTTAGGTGGAAGATATCCTGAAGGATATCCCGTTGCCATAATTTCGAATATAGAAAGGGTAAAAGGAGATTCTTATCTTAGTATTGGAGCTAAACCAATTGCCAATCTAAAAAATATTAATGAAGTTTTGGTTATCCAAGATATTAAAAAAGATTACCCAAATGAGTAGTCAACTATCAAAACTTTCCTTTATTTGGTTTATATTGATTCTTTCCAGTCTTCTATCAATAATTCCCTTACCGGAATACCTATCTTTCTTAAGAGTTCCATGGATACCTTTGTCTTTGATATTTTTTACTATTATGACTCCTTCGATGATTGGTCTATTCTCAGCATGTCTAATAGGATTAATACTTGATATTTTACAAGGCGGCATTCTGGGTGAGTCTTCTCTTGCTTTATCTTTAATAACATACATAACCTATCGATTTAGACTGCAAATTAGAGTATTTCCGATATGGCAGATGATGCTGTCTGTTCTTATCCTGCTTATAATAAATCAGATGGTGCATCTTTGGATAGAAGGAATGATTGGGAAAATAGTAATTTCACAATCAAAATTACTAAGCATATTACTAGGATCTTTGATTTGGCCTTTCTTTATGGGGTTAATGCAAAACTTACAATCAAGAATAAAAACTAGATAGTTTTATGTCATTTAAATCAATCATAACCCAAAAAGAAGATCAAAATATTTTCCTAAATCGTATATTATTTTCCTCATTATTAATTCTATTACTAGCTTCAATAATTTTTATACGTTTGGTTTTTTTACAAATTTATGATTCTGATCAATACAAATTACGCTCCCTAAATAATACCATTAGAACTCAGTCAGTACCTCCTAGCAGAGGATTAATTTTTGATAGAAATAATAATGTATTAGCTGAGAATAGACCAGTATTCCAACTTGAGATGATACCTGAGCAAGTCCAACATATAGAGAAAACATTGGATCAATTAGCTGGGCTAGAGCTAATCAACATAAAAAAAATAGATGCACTAAAGGAGAAGATTGATAGCAGTTATCAATTTAAAGCCATTACATTAAATACAAAGCTTTCTGAAAAACAAATAGCTATTTTTGCCAATAATAGAAATATATTTAAAGGAATAGATATTAAGACTAGGCTTACAAGATACTATCCAAAGGGAGAAATATTCTCCCATGCACTAGGCTATGTTGGCTCTATATCATCAAACGATTATTTAAGATTTGATTCTGCTATCTACACTGGCAAAGAACAGATTGGAAAAACATCGATTGAGAGAGATTATGAAACTTCACTGCATGGCTACCCAGGAAAAGAGAAACTGTTAGTAAATGTTCGTGGGAGAGTAATGGATCGATTGGATACTCAGCCATTTGAACCTGGAAATAATCTTATCTTAACACTAGATACTAGACTACAAGAAGTTGCATACGATGCAATGCAAGGAAAAAAAGGTGCCGTTGTGGGTATTGATCCTTCCAATGGTGAGATTCTCATTTTTATTAGCACTCCATCGTATGATCCTAATAAAATCAGTCAAGGCATGAGTAACTCTGAATATGCTGCTTTTCAAAATAATAAAAATAAACCATTATTCAATAGAGCCATTGCTGGACAATACCCACCAGGTTCGACCATTAAACCAATGTTGGCTCTGGGGGGCTTGGAAATGGGATACATCAATCCTGATAATTTTATACCTTGTGAAGGACATTATTTCCTCCCTAATTACTCTAGACCATTTAATGATTGGACCACACATGGTTCAGTCAATACAAAACGGGCAATTCAAGCATCATGTGATGTTTATTTTTATGAATTAGCTGTGAAGATGGGGATAGAGAATATGAGTGCATTTTTATCTAACTTTAATTTAGGTAAAAAAACACTGATTGATATAGGCTCAGAAAAAAAAGGGATAATTCCAAATCGTGCATGGAAAAAAAATAACTTTAAATCAAAACAGAATCAGAGCTGGTTTAAAGGGGAAACAGTGATAGCAGGAATTGGACAGGGTTACATGCTGGCCACTCCATTACAACTGGCTATGGCTACTGTAATGATTGCAAATAGAGGGAGTGCTTTCCAACCACATTTAGTTCGAGCTATTGAAAATATAAAAACAGGTGAACTGCAATATACCCCAACTGAAGAAATCAATAATCTTGAGCATATAAAAGAAGAGCATTGGGATATCATCCATCAAGGAATGATTGCTGTGGTTAATGAAAGAAGAGGAACAGCTTATGGTATATTTCAACCCAATGTGCCAATTGCAGGAAAGACAGGAAGCTCACAAGTCTTCAGTATAGATAAATCAAGCAACAAAGAGGTCCCTGAAGAATTAAGAGATCATGGATTATTTATTGGGTTTGCACCTCTCAAGACACCTAAAATTGCTTTAACTGTAATTATTGAAAATGGAGGTGGTGGAAGGTTAGCTGCTGCACCAGTTGCTGAAAAAATCATGCAGGCGATACTAGATTCAGAGAAGAAAAATGCCCTTTAAAAAACAATATAATAGTTTGTCAAGTGAAGACCTCTTTAGAAAGTTTCATATAGATTTACCTTTATTAACTGCTTTTCTAATTCTTTTTTCAATTAGCCTAATTGCCATTTATAGTGCTTCAAATAGTGATATCAATGCCGTTATCGATCAATCTATAAGAATTGGAATTTCTTTAGCAGCAATGATTCTGATTGCACAAATGAGTCCCTTGGATTATGAGCGAATTGCTCCTTGGTTATACTCATTGTGTTTTATATTATTGGGGTTAGTTCTTATTTTGGGTGAAACTAGGAATGGTGCAACAAGGTGGTTAAATATTGGAATCAGTTTTCAACCATCAGAATTAATGAAAATAGGCATGCCACTTATGGTGGCCCGATATATTGCTCGAGAATCTCTACCTCCATCTAATACTTCAATCGCTCTTGCAATTATGATTGTCATATTACCAACATACCTTATATATTTAGAACCAGACCTAGGAACATCTGTGCTTGTCGCATTTTCTGGCTTAATCGTTATTTTCTTATCAGGGATCAAGAAACGTTACCTGGCCATTGCTTTCTCTCTCTTTATAACATCTCTCCCTCTAATTTGGCCTATGATCAATGAATTCCAAAGAAAAAGAGTTTTAACTTTTCTTAACCCAGAAAAAGATCCATTGGGCGCTGGATATCATATTATTCAATCAAAAATCGCCATTGGTTCAGGAGGTTTATTTGGAAAAGGTTGGCTGAATGGAAGTCAAGGCCAACTTGATTTTCTACCTGAAAGAACAACTGACTTTATTTTTTCTATTCTTGCTGAAGAATTTGGATTGGTTGGGATTGCAATCATTATATGCATATATTTATTCATAGTCGGTAGAGGGATTTTGATAGCCATTAATTCTCAAGACCTATTTTCCAGACTTATTGCGGCAAGTATTAGCCTGACTTTCTTCATCTATGTCTTTGTAAATATCTCAATGACAATTGGTCTTCTCCCTGTCGTTGGTGTGCCGCTTCCTCTTATCAGTAGAGGTGGGACTTCTATGGTGACTTTAATGATTTTACTTGGCATGTTAATGTCAGTTGGAACGCATAAAAGACTGGTAACAAAATAATGATTATGATCTATAGTCCAATAAGATTCTTTCTAAAGATATTTACTTTCTCTGCCCTACTTTTTATCTCTAATTTATCAGCTAATATTAATGAAAAGCTTAATGAAGAATTAATAACTGAACTGGTTGAAGAACATGGATTTGATGAACAATATGTTGCTTCTATCTTTAATCAAATAAGCTATTTACCCCAATTAATAGAGAATATTTCAAAACCGGCAGAAAAAACAAAAACATGGGAAGAGTATAGGAGTATTTTCATCACTCCCAAAAGAATTGCTGCAGGTATTCTCTTTTCCAATCAACATAAAGAATTGCTAGCAAGAGTTGAAAATGAGACTGGGGTTCCAAAAAATATTCTCTTAGGAATATTGGGTGTTGAAACATCTTTTGGAAGAATTCAAGGAAACTATAGAGTCATTGACTCGCTCTATACACTTGTTGCAGGTTACCCACCAAGAAGTGATTTTTTTAAGAAGCAGTTAATTCACTTATTTTACCTTAGTAGAGAACAAAATCTTCCAATAGAGTCCATAAAGGGTTCCTATGCTGGAGCCATGGGTGCACCACAGTTTATCCCATCTAGTTATAGAGACTTTGCTATTGATGGAAATTCTGATGGGAAAATTGACTTATTTAACTCATGGGATGATGTTCTAATGAGTATAGGAAATTACCTAGAGAAAAATGGGTGGCGAAGCAATGAAAATATCCTTAGCGAAGCCTCTTTAGCGCATGATGTCACTGATGCGAAAAATGGGACACTAAATGATTTAAGCGATTATTTTTCTAAAGCCATTAAACCTAATCATTCAATCGAAGAACTTAAAAATGCAGGCTTCATATTCTCCACATCACTACCAAATAATTCTAGAGCTCAACCAATATATTTAGAAGGATCAAGCAAAGAAAAATCTTTTATCGGTTTCCATAATTTCTATGTAATCACTACCTACAATAGGAATGTAATGTATGCATTAGCTGTGTATCAGTTGGGTGAAAGCATACAATTGATTGTGGATTAGAAATGAGAAAGCTCTTCCTGAAATCTATGTTGTTATCCGCTGTAGTAATTATTGCTAGTTGCTCTACTCAATCCCCTGTATTTAAGTCGGACTTATCTAAAAAAGAAGTCATCAAAATTTTAAATGACGGTTGTACTTATGATAGAAGTAGTAAAGAAAGATATGTTGTCAAAGGTAAAAGATATCGCACCTTGACCTCTAGTAAGGGGTATGAAAAAAGAGGAATAGCATCGTGGTATGGCCCTAAATTTGATGGAAAACAGACTGCTTGTGGAGAAATTTATGATATGTATAAATATACGGCTGCACATAAAACACTTCCACTCCCTTCTTATGTAAAAGTCATTAATATAAGAAATAGGAAATCAGTTATCGTTAAAATAAATGATAGAGGACCTTTTGTAGATAATAGAGTTATTGATTTGTCATATGCTGCTGCCAAAAAAATAGACATGCTTGATAAGGGCACAGCTATTGTAAGAATCAATGCTATCAGTCAAGAAGAAGCTGCAGAATTCATGAAAAAAAATAAAAAAAGACTATTTTCTGGCAGCATCTTTGAACGAATAATTAAAGATAATGAAAAGTTTTATTTACAAGTTGGGGCATTCAGTGATCAGAAGAATGCTGAGACATTAAAAATAAAAATATCTCAATTAGGCATCAAAACAGTATTTATCAACAAAGCTAGAGTAAATGGAAAAGCTATACACAGGGTTAGAATCGGCCCTATAAAGACTAATGAATTATACAATCGAGTAGTCGATAAACTTACCTTGCTTTCTTTGAATATTAATATTATTTCAGAATAATCAATGAATTATCTATCTCCAGTAAATTATGATATCGTTCTCAGATAATTAAAAATAAGAAAAAAAAAGCTAAAACAATCAATTAATTAAATTCTTATGTTGAAAATATCTAAAATAATAATTGTACTAATATCTTGTTTTTCTATACCAGTACATAGCATTATCATCACTCCAAAAGCACCAAAAATACCTGCAGAGACATACGTATTATTAAATGCTAATACAGGAAAGATTATTGCTAGTTTCGATGAAACAAAACAAATTAAGCCGGCCAGTATTACTAAATTAATGACGGCTTTCGTAGTATTTGAAGCCCTCAAGGAAGAACAGATATTATTGGATGATCGAGTGAGAATTAGCAAACGTGCAAGCTCTATTGGTGGATCAACTATGTTTTTAAACCCCATGTTAAATGTGACTGTTGAAGAATTACTACAGGGTATGATTATAGTATCTGGAAATGATGCAAGTATGGCTTTAGCTGAACATATTGCAGGAACAGAAGAAGCATTTTCTGAGTATATGAATGAATATGCCCAAGCAATGGGTTTAAAAAATACAAACTATCAAAATTCCTATGGCCTTGATGGAGATGAACACTATTCTTCCTCTATTGATATAGCAATTTTAGCCTCACGAATTATCAAAGATTTTCCTCAATATTTTCCGTGGTATTCAGAACAAACTTTTTCATCAGAAAAAATTAGAGATTTGAAAACAAATCAGCCTATAGAGCAATATAATCGTAATAGACTACTGAAAAGAGATAAAACTGTTGATGGAATGAAAACTGGCTATACTTCTTCTGCTGGATATTGTTTAGTAGCCACAGCAGAGAGAGATTCAATGAGATTAATTGCGGTGGTAACTGGATCTAAAACTCCTGATGAAAGAACAGAAGCAGCATCGGCTTTATTGAACTATGGCTTTAGATTCTTTGAGAATAAAACTATAGTTGAGTCATCAAAAATCTACGCTCAAGCTAAGGTATGGAAAGGGAGAGATGACAATATATCTTTAATAACCAATAAGGAATTTCTTAAAACTATCCCTAAAGGATCTTCAAAAAATATACAATCTAAGATTGAAATATTTGAGCCTATTATAGCTCCGATTAACACTGATCAACCTATTGGAAAATTAACTCTTACATTGGATAATAATATCCTAGTTGAAACATCACTCTTTTCTAATAAAAAAATAGAAAAAGATTCGTTATGGGGTCAAATTTATGATTCTGCTATTCTTTTATTTGAATAAAAACGGCATAGACCTTGTCCAAGAAACATAAAGTACCAATTGTATTCAAAAATTTAGGTCTTCAGAATTATCAATCTACTCTTTTGAAGATGCAAAGCTTTACAAAAAAAAGACACGCTCATACTAAAGATGAAGTTTGGTTCTTAGAACATCAGCCAGTCTATACCTATGGTCCTAGAACTAAAAAAAATGATATTCCATTATTGACAAATATACCCGTTATAAAGACAGATCGAGGAGGTCAACTTACTTTTCATGGTCCAGGACAGCTGATGGTATATTTATTATTTGATCTTAAAAGAAGATCTATCAAAATAAGGGATTTTATTTCTAGTTTTGAGAAAGTAATACTGGATACCATTCAAAATTATAAAGGGGATGCCTTTTTCAAAAAAAATGAACCTGGAATCTTTATTGAAGAAGAAAAAATAGTAAGTTTTGGTTTAAAAATTTCAAAAGGTTGCAGTTACCATGGAGCATCAATTAATATCTCTATGGATATGAACCCATGGGATAATATTATGATTTGTGGTAACAGCTCAAATAAAGTTTCTGATTTAAATAATTTAGGTGCAAATCTGAGTATTAATGAAGTACGAGATGATATAAAAAAGAATATTTTAAGAAACTTCTAAGACAATCTAGTGGTTCACGAGCCTCTTAAAACCACTATCTAAATCTGCTATTAAATCATTAATATCCTCCAGCCCTATATACATTCTCAGCATCGTTTGGTCAAAGTCATCAGTGTCAGAGATTCTCTGTTTTTGAAGTGTACAAGGAGTTAACAAAGATTCATAACCTCCATAACTATAACCCATACCAAATAAATCCATGTCATCTAAAAAAGCAGCTAAAGCACTGGTGGAGTATGTATCATCGAGTACCATACTCATTAAGCTCCCGCCTCCCAAAAATGTTTTCGACCAATTATCATGAAATTTAGAAAAAGAAACAGGTGGATAAAATACTTCTTTAATAACTTTCTGATTATGCAACCATGCAGCAATCTTCTTGGCATTATCATACTGAGCTTCCATTCTTAAACCCATAGTTCTTAAGCCTCTTAAACCCAGATAACAAGTATCAGGTCCCACTGATATTCCTTGATTTCTAGAACAATCTTTGACTGTTTGATACGTCTCTTTTGTGCATGCCACTAAACCAAGCATTGCATCCGAGTGCCCTACAATGGATTTAGTAGCCGCTTGAACTTCAATATCTATATCGAAATTAAAAGATTTAAAATACAATGGTCCAGCCCATGTATTGTCAAAAATAATAATAATTTTAGTGTTTAATTCTCTACTCTTTTTCCTAATAGAACTAATAACAAGCTCGATATCAGGTATCTCAAAAGTCACTGAGCTGGGTGCTTCTAAATAAACAATTTTCGTTGTTGGTAATATTAAATCAGCTATAGAGGATTCCATGATGGGAGAAAAAAAGTCAACATCAATGCCAAATTTTGTTAGATATTGATCGAATAATTCAGCTGCAGGTTGATAACAACCTTGTGTTACAAGAGCATGATCCCCTTGTTTAAGAAACGCACTAACAGCAATATTGATTGCTGACATACCAGAGCTAGTAGCAATTGATCTATAAGCTCCCGTAATTTCTGAATAAGCTTCTTCTAAGGCTAAACTGTTTGGTGAGCCCAATCTTCCATAGCGAAAACTTTTAAACTGCTTATCCCAATTGTAGTATTCCTCTAATGTTTCAAATAATACTGTAGAGGCTCTATAAGGTGGAATATTGACAGCACCCTGAGTAAATCTTTTATCCCTTCCTGAATGAACTAGTGAAGTTTTCTGATGATAATTCTTTTTTTTATCTTTCATTCGAATTACTTATTTCTATTTTATTTTTTGCCTTATTTAATCGTTCAAGGGTTCCTATATCAAGCCATTCACCATAAAATATATCCCCTGTAACGATATCTTTCTCAACGAAGTCTCTTAAAATTGTTGCTAATGATTCTGTCTTTTTATCTTGTTTTTCAAACATCTCAGGAGAAAGCAAACTAATGCCACTAAAAGTATACATCTGATCTGAATGATTGCACACAATTCCATCCATTATGCCAAAGTCACCTTCAGAATTATGATCGGGATTAGGCACTAAAATTAAGTGAGCTTTTTGTTTGTTATTAGTTTTGATGCGTTTAAAAGAATAATTCGTTAAAATGTCTGAGTTAACCACCCAAAAATAATCATCCTTTAAATAATCAATGGCATTAAAAATTGCACCTGCAGTTCCTAATGGTCTTTCTCCCTCATATAAATAAATAATCTTAAGATTTGGATAATTTATTGTTGATAAAAAAACCTCAAGTTGTTTTGCCAACCAGGAAGAATTAACTACAATTTCTCTTATTCCTGATAGATATAAAGATTCAATATTTCTCTCAAGCAATGTTTTATTATCAATAGATATTAAAGGTTTTGGAATTTGATTAGTAATAGGTCTTAATCTTTCGCCCCTTCCTGCAGCTAATACTATGGCTTTCATTTGTGAGAGTGCTCTCTTAGAAAATCAGATAATAATTGAAGAGAATCATATTTATCACAAATTTTTATTAAATAATCTCTTGTTCTAGGTATATCTAGAATATAATTTTCTTTTTGATCTCTATGCTTTAATCTTGAAAATATACCTACTGCTTTTAAATGTCTTTGTATACCCATCAAGTCAAAATCTTTTATAAATTCTTCTTGAGTCGTCTTCATTAGCAATGCTGATGACTCATGATAAAAATGTTCGATCTTTTCTGAGACAAATTTTTCAGGAAGAGTTATATAACAATCCCTAAGCAGAGAAACGAGATCATAAGTTATAGGCCCTAAAACTGCATCTTGAAAATCCAATATACCTAATTGATTATTGCTATTGATAATGATATTTCTTGAATGAAAGTCACGATGCACGAATACCTTTTCTTGTTTAACTGCCCTGTCTGCAATTTGATTAAAAATACTATATAGATCATATTTTTGCATCTCTTTATCGTTTATTTTTAATTCCAGTTTACAGTACCAATATACAAACAACTTCATCTCATCGAGCATCATATCTTTATCATAAAGAGGTAGCTCAGAATGAGATGAAACTCCACTATGCTGCATTTTAGAAATCAAGCTGACCGCTTTTTTATAGTAATCAGATGAGTGTTGATTATTTGATGTCAATTTATCCAACATCGTGTTATTTCCTAAATCACTAATGATTAAAAAACCATGATTTAATTCACTATCAATAATTTTTGGAACTGCTATGCCCATATCATTCAATATCTGAGCAATTCTCAGGAATTGCCTATTATTTTCATGTTCTGGAGGAGAATCCACTGCAATGAAAGTATCTTCATTGTTAAGAATAATTCTATAATAACTTCTGAAGCTGGCATCTGAGCTTGCAGGCTCTATTCTTGTTATCATTGCATCGATGGAATTTTCTATCCAAGACTTAAAAAGAATATTTCTTTCACTTTGCTTCAATTATTACCTTTATATATTCTAAAAAATTAAATTTATTCTATAAAATTAATCATATTACATGATAATTAAGAGCATGAATTCAGAAACCTTATTTATAATGATGTGTGATAATAAAGTATTAAAGAAGAAAGGAATGTTATTTGAACTATATGAATACTACTAAACAGTTATTTATATTATTTATCATAATGATGGTTTCTGAAGCTAGTGCTGAAGAAATCTCCAACAATACTTGCTTGATTGGTTATAAAAATTCAAACAACTTTCCAATAGATTCTGGAACATCTACTTCACTGACCGCTGGCTCCATTGAAGGTGAAGTGGGTAAACAATTAAAAATTAAGAATGAGATAAAAATAACCTCAGGAAATAATACCATTACTGGTGGAGAAGCAGCTTTTGATGAAAGTGGAGGCATTATCCGAGTAACTAAGAATCTTATATTTGAAAATTCAGATGCTCTCATATATGGAAAAGAAGCGATTATTAGGACTGAAGAGAAAACAGCATTAATACAAGAAGGTGATTATCAAATCTTTAGCGTTCCAGCAAGAGGGGTTGCTAAAACAATAGCGATAGATAGTAATAATAACTTTAGCCTGACTGATTTTACCTATACCACTTGTACTGCTCTTGATAATTCTTGGGAGCTCAGAGCTGAGTCAATGCAACTCAATAAAGATGAGGGAGTGGCAAAGAATCTAAGCTTAAGATTTAAAGATTGGCCTATCTTATATCTTCCATACTTAACCTTTCCTCTATCAGATTCAAGAAAATCAGGCATTCTTACTCCTAACTTTGGCTCATCAACTAAAAGAGGCATAGAATTAAGCCTTCCTTATTATTGGAATATTTCTCCTAATATGGATCTGATAACCACTCCAAAATATATGGATAAAAGAGGATTCCAGCTGAGTAATCAATTCAGGTTTATGACTAATAAGCAAAAAGGTGAAACGCGTCTTGATTTTCTATTTAATGATAAACAATTAAACAAAGACAGAACTTATATTTCTCATGAGCAGATCATTAACCTAAGGCCTGATTGGAGAGTATCCTTAAAGGGTGAATACACTTCTGGAAATAACTATTTTGAAGATCTAACACAATCACTCAGTACTACTAGCAGAACCCACTTAGTGAGGTCTATAAATCTTGATCATTATAGTGATAATTGGTTTTTAAATTTTGGCATGGATAATCACCAAATATTAGATGACTCTCTTCTCTATAATGAAAGGCCCCATAGAAGATTACCTTATCTAAATTTTTCAGGTTTATGGACGTTGAAGAATACTGGTATTAATTATGGACTGAATAGCCAATTAGCCTATTTTGATAAGAATGGAGCACTCTCTGGTGGCAGGTTACACATGATGCCCAATGTATCAAAGACATTTAACCTGAATGGCATTCAAATAAAACCTGCTTTAGAGATTGATTTAACAAAATACAATCTGGAGAAAGATTTCAATGAAAAAACACCCAATCTTTCAGCCAAAAGGGCTGTTCCAATATACAGTTTGGATTTGAATGCACTGCTGAAAAAGTCTTGGAGTGAAGGAATATATACGCAAACCATAGAACCTAGAATAATGGGAGTCTACATCCCTTTCCGTAATCAAAATGATTTTCCTGTCTTTGATACCATTCAACCAGATATTAATCACATTCAGCTATTCAGAAAAAATAGATACGTAGGTCAAGATCGTATAGGAGATACATCAAAATTAAGTTATGGAATGACAACAAAACTATTTAAAACAGACAACCTGAAACCCATTCTAAGCCTAACCTTAGGGCAAACTCATTACTATAAAGAAAGAAAAGTAACTCTTCCAAATGAGCTAGAAAAGAATAATAGTTCCTCAGCATATCTTGCAATGATGCAATGGAATATCAATAGAGAATGGTCATTAAGATTAGGTCATATGTGGGATTCAGACATCGGTAAGTCAATGAAAACAGAAACGCGATTTCAATACAAATCGGATGATGCAAAGATCTTTAATTTCTCATATAGATATCGTCGAAATATGCTCAGGCAATTTGATACCTCTTTTTCTGTTCCCATTCGAGATAGTTGGAATATTGTTGGACGCTATAATTACTCAATTATAGATAAAAAAGTCTTAGAACAATTCATAGGAGTGGAATATGAAACATGCTGTTGGGGAATTCGAGCTATCTCTAGGAAGCATTTAGCATATAGAAATGGTGCGTCAGACTCTTCTTTCTCAATTCAATTTATTTTTAAAGGTCTGGGTGAAATAGGTATGCCTATTGAAAACCTATTGGATCGGGGAATATTAGGATATGATGGCACTTAATTATGTTCAAAAAAAATAAAATAGTTCTTAAAATAATTGTTTGTATGGCAATTATTTTTAATACCAATATTTTTTCTCAGACAAGAGAGCTGGGTGGTACTGGTGAGTTTATTGATGGTATTGCTGCCATTGTGAATGACGGAGTTATTTTAAGAAGTGAAGTTGAACAACAACTTGAACTAATTATAGCTAATTTAGAAAAACAAGAAGGACGATTGCCACCAAGAGATGTAATACAAGAACAAGTTATGGAAAGACTAATTATTCAAAGAGTTCAGCTTCAGCGTGCTGAAAGATTTGGTGTGAGAATCTCAGATGAGGCACTGAATGCTACTATTACAAATGTAGCTCAGAATAATCAGGTTGAATTTAAAGATTTTCCAAAAATATTAGAAGCGGAAGGCATTAACTATAAAGACTATAGAAAAGAACTAAGAGAACAACTCACCATTGATCAATTAAGACAAAGGGATGTTGCATCCAGAATTTCTGTTTCTGAAAGTGAACTAGAAAGCTTTATGGTTCTACAAAAAGATCAAGATGCTCTCAATTATGGCTACAATCTCTCACATATATTGATACCTATATCATCTTCTTCAAGCAATAACGAGACAGCAAAAGCAGAACTTTTAATTAATAATCTTTATAAAAAGATTAGTGATGGCGAGAATTTCGAATCATTAGCTGTGGAATTCTCCAAAGGTCAACAAGCACTTAATGGCGGAAATTTAGGCTGGATGCAGGGAGAGCAGTTACCTAATATTTTTATACAAGCGGTTAGCTCAATTGAGACAGATCAAATAAGCCAACCTTTCAAAAGTGCCAGTGGTTTTCATTTACTAAGACTGAATGCTATTAAAGGCAATGATCCTATACTTGAAGATCAAATTAATGTCAGACATATTCTAATCAAGACCAATGAAGTATTAGATGATTCTGCTGCAGAAGAAAAACTTAAAACAATACGAAATCAAATAATCAATGAAGGTGATTTCGGTGCAGTTGCATCAGCAGTCTCAGAAGATAGTGGCTCGGCTCAAGAAGGAGGTAATATGGGATGGACTGCTCAAGGTTTTTTTGTTCCAGAATTTGAATCTGTGGCAAATTCATTGAATGAAAATGAAATTAGCATGCCTATTAAAACGCGTTATGGATGGCATATTATTGAATTCTTAGGCAAGAGAACATTTGATAATACTGAGGAGATTCAAAAGAGAAAAGCCATGTCAGCTATTCGGAATTCAAAGCTATCAGACGAAATTGAAATCTGGGCACGTGAATTAAGAGACGAGGCTTTTGTAGAAATTCTACCTTTCAATTAGTTAAATATTCTTGACGAAAAGATTATGCTAAAACCGTTTGCTGTTACTTCAGGAGAACCGGCTGGCATAGGTCCTGATCTAACTCTATCCATAGCTCAAAGAGAGGATGCATCTGAATTTGTAGTTTTTGCTGACTTACTGATGCTTGAAGAAAGAGCGAATGCATTAAAACTAAAAATTAACTTTATTCAGTATGATCGAAAACAAAATTATTCGTCGCTACCCAAAGATTCCCTATTGGTTAAAAATTTTGATACTGCCAAAAAAGTTCTACCGGGGAAACTTGATCAAAAAAACAGCCCTTATGTTATTGCAATGATTGAGAATGCTACTCAGGCATGTTTGAACAAAGACTTTCAAGGAATGGTTACTGGACCTGTGCATAAAAATATTATTAACCAATCCGGTATTAATTTTAGTGGGCATACAGAATTTATTGCCAATATTTGTAAATCCAATTCAGTAATGGCATTTGTCTCTGACAATATGAAAATGGCATTAGCAACAACTCACATAGCTCTAAAAGAAGTACCTGAAGCCATTGATAGTGGCTTACTCATAGAAACAATTGAAATTATTGAAAAAGATATGCAAGTCTTTTTTGACCTCAAAAAACCAACTATAGGCGTCCTAGGATTAAATCCTCATGCAGGTGAAGAAGGGTTATTGGGGAAAGAGGAATTATTAATCATTGAACCCACCATAGAATATCTAAGAAAAAAGAATAAAAATATTATTGGTCCTATATCAGCAGACACTGCTTTTTTACAAAATCTAGATTTGGATATTATTCTAGCTCTTTACCACGATCAAGGGTTACCACTATTCAAATTTGTAAACCCACATCAAGCAGCAAATGTAACGTTAGGTCTACCAATTATTAGAACTTCTGTCGATCATGGCATTGCATTGGATTTAACCGCTAGTAATAACGTGAATAATGAAAGCCTTCACTACGCATTAATGACTGCAAAAAAAATGTATCAAAGCTATGCAGAAAAAAACTAAACCTGTTATTCGAAAACGTTTTGGGCAGAATTTTTTGCATGATAAGAATATAATACAAAAAATTATTAGATCGATTAATCCAAAAATTGATGATCATTTATTAGAAATAGGTCCGGGTCAAGGCGCTTTAACATTTCCACTCTTGGAACATTTAAAAAAAATAGACGTTATTGAGATTGATAAAGATTTATCTTCAAGACTGCAAGAAAGCAATCATTCCAACAACATCAACATTCATTGCATGGATGCCCTTTCATTTGATTTCAAAAGTGTTGTCAAAGATAATAAAAAAATACGTTTGATAGGAAACCTTCCATACAATATATCCACTCCACTTATTTTCCATATACTGAAATCTAATTCACTATTTGAAGATCTACATATCATGGTACAAAAAGAAGTTGCTGATCGTATGATCAGTGGTGAGAATAAAAAAACATATGGCCGACTGTCTATTGCAATACAGGCTCGTTGTAATATTAAGAAACTTTTTAATATTTCTCCGAATGCATTTTTTCCTAAACCTAAGGTTATTTCTTCTCTCGTTAGAATTACCCCAAACAATAATTTAGATGAAAAAATATTAGATTCATTGGATGATATTCTTAAAACAGTTTTTTCCAAAAGACGAAAGAAAATCAGCAATGGATTAAAAGATTATTTTTCAAAAGAAGAAATTAAAGCAATGGGTATTGATTGTGAAAACCGACCTGAAAACTTAACTGTCAAAGACTATATTAAGCTGTCAAATAAAAGGTGCGTTTAATTGTCCATCTATGCAATAGGCGATATACAAGGCTGCTATGTAGAATTAAGAAGGCTTCTCGAAAAAATTGAGTTTGATGAAAGCAAAGATCAATTGTGGTTAACGGGAGATTTGGTTAATAGAGGACCACAATCATTGGAGGTACTGAATTACTTACACTCTATTGATAAATCAATTGTTGCTGTTCTTGGTAACCATGATCTTCATTTGATTGCTCTTGCTCTTTCTGATAATAAGATTAAGAGCAAAGATGAATCACTTAAACCAATATTGGAATCAAAATATAAAATCAATTTAATTGAGTGGCTCAGAAGTAAGCCATTAATGCATTTTGATCAAGCATTAAACACTGTGCTGGTTCATGCTGGCATTCATCCCAATTGGTCTATAAAAGAATCCATTCTTTATAGCAATGAAATGAGTTCTATCATAAAAGGTCAAGAAGGTCCTAATTTCTTTAAGAATATGTATTCAAACACCCCTAATAAATGGATCGATCAAACCAATCGTAAAGAAAGAAGTAATTTTATTACTAATGCTTTTACAAGAATGAGATTTATTGGTAAGGATACTGAACTAGACTTTAATGAAAAAGGGTCGCCCATAGACAACACTTCCAATTTATTGCCCTGGTTTTCTCATCCAAATAGAAAAGCCACTGAAAGTTTAATTATTTTTGGGCATTGGTCTGCACTTAATTACTATCATGATAAAAATATAGTGTGTTTAGATGGGGGCTGTGTCTGGGGAGGAAGCTTAGTAGCTATAAATATTATGCATCCTAAAGTTGCGATAAAAGCTAAAAAACTAGATTGATATAGGAGCAGATATATGTGGATGAGATTGATAATCAAGGAGCTCAAAGTCCTCATAAGCATAATCAAATATTGAGTTGGGTTTTCTCTTTATACTCAATTTTGGCAGTGCGTAGGGCTCCCTTGTCAGTTGCTCGTTGGCTTGATCTAGGTGATTGAGATACAAGTGAACATCGCCACCAGTCCAAACAAAATCACCAACTTTTAAATCACATTGTTGAGCAATCATATGCGTCAATAAACTATAAGAAGCAATATTAAATCCAAGACCTAAAAAAGTATCGCAACTCCTCTGATACAATTGACAAGACAGCTTACCTTGTGAAACAAAAAACTGAAACAATGCATGGCAAGGCGCTAATGCCATTTTTTGTTTCTTAACATTATCCTGAGGGGAAATACTTTCATCGGGTAGATCTGCAACATTCCAAGCACTGACAATAATTCTTCTTGAAGAAGGATTGTTATTAATTTGATTAATAATTTTTTCAATTTGATCTATCACTCCACCATTACGAGAACTAGGCCAAGATCTCCACTGGTGTCCATAAATCGGCCCCAAATCACCGGACTCGGTCTCCCATTCATCCCAAATATGCACTCCTGCATCTTTTAAAACAGTATTATTAGTCGCGCCATCCAAAAACCATAGAAGTTCATGAACCACGCCTTTAAAAAATATTCTCTTGGTTGTAAGAATGGGAAAGCCATCGTTAAGATTAAATCGCATTTGGTGCCCAAAGAAACTTCGGGTGCCTGTACCCGTTCTATCTTCTTTCACCTCTCCTTTATCAAGAATACTTTGGAGCAAGTCTAGGTATTGATGCAATTTTAACTCCTCTTTAAATGAAATTTATTTTAGACAATCAATTATACAAATTTAGTTAAGTACTTTTCCTAATTTTTGAACTAAACAAGATGTAGAAACCAATCACCAACATTGGGATAGACAAAATCTGTCCCACGGTCAACCATCCCCAAGCAAGATACCCTATGTGATCATCTGGCAATCTAAAATATTCAATCAAAAATCTAAAGCAACCGTAACAAATTAAAAATAATGCTGCCGTAAAACCAGAAGATCTTTTACGGACAGTAAAGACCCAAAGAATTATAAATAAGACCAAGCCCTCCAAAAATGCTTCATAGAGTTGAGTGGGATGCCTAACAACACCATTAACCAAGAATCCCAATTGAGAATCCGTTGGTTTTCCCCATAACTCGCCGTTGATAAAATTACCAATTCTACCCAATCCAAGCCCAATAGGTACCAGTGGAGCAACAAAATCAATGACCTCTACAAACGGTTGTTTTATTTTTTTAGAAAATAAAACAACCGCAATTAAAACACCTATCAAGCCTCCATGAAATGACATGCCACCAGTCCATAATTGAGGGAACTGAGTGAGCCAAGATAAAGGGTCTTCTATTAATGCATTGGTAGCATAGAAGAGCATATAGCCAGACCTTCCACCTATAATGACTCCTATAACCGAAAAAAATATTAGATCATCGATTTGATTGTCTTGTATCGGTGACCATTCTTGTTTGACTCTCATTTTTGCTAATGCAAAGGCAATAATAAAACCCATTAAATACATCAGTCCATACCATGCAATCGATAAAGGTCCGATCTGAATTGCAATCGGGTTAATTTCTGGATAAATAAACATCTAAACTACTCTCTTACCAAGGTATGACCATGCCATTGTAATTGGTTGATTTGCCTCTGTTTTTCTTAATAGTTTCATTGCTAATTTCATCGATAACTTTAACCAATCCTGCAGCGCTTTCGTCGGTTGTAATGCCTACTCTAGGATAACCTGAATCTCTCAATAATTGTGTCTCCACCATACCTGGGGCAATCAAAGCCGAAATGACTCCTTTTGATTTTAAGCTGACATTCATTGCCAGTACTCCCATATTTAAAGCCGCTTTGCTCATGCGATAATAGTAGAAAGCATCCGAATTTAAGGTAATCTGCATAGACCCCAAACCACTTGTCATGGAGACAATTTTTTTCTGTTCGCTTAAGGCCACACTGTCTGCAAATGCTTCGGCTACTTTTAGAGGTCCCAATGCATTAACGGCCATAACTTTTTCAAATAGAGCTTGATCTAAGTTTCCAAAAGATTGGTTTTCGATATTGCCCAATATACCAGCATTGTTTATAAGAATATCAATCGGCTGATTCTTATATTTTTCAGCTAAATACTGAATCTCAGAAAGATCAGTTACATCCATTTCCTCGATGGAAATACTACTATATTGATTACTTAATTGATTAAGGTCTTCTGCTTTACTTGGATTTCTACAAGTTGCAATAACATTCCAGCCATTGGCAGCATAGTTTTTCACTAAAGCAAAACCAATCCCTCTATTGGAGCCAGTAATCAAAACAGTTGGTTTACCCAACTCTAAGGTTTTACTTTGATGCCCGTCTGCTAGCACAGAATAATTTCCAAAAGAAATTAAGCAAAAGAACAATGAGATTTTCCATACTTTCAAAACATATCCATCCTTCATAATTTTCTCCGTTATATATAAATACATTCTAAATAAATTTGAGGAATATAAATAATAGATTCTTGTCCATATCCAAATTACAACATACAATGAATTTTTAGATAATGGAGAATTAATCTAATGAGAGATTTTTTAAAAATTGGAACTATAGTCCTAGGGTTACTTACAATTGGTAGTTCAAACATTATGGCAAGCAATCATCACGATGGTGACAGCAATAAACCAAGTGGCACCGGTTCTTGTACTTACACAGCGGAAAATCCTTTTGCTGGAGATCCTTATAAAGCCTGTAGAACAAATATGTCAGAAGAAGCTTGTTATCACTATGCTGAAGTAGGAGATGGTATGGTTACCATACTGGAACCAGTTTATGCAGAAGGAGATTGTTCAAGGGAAGCATCCATTGGATCATGCGAAAGAGGAGGATGGGAAGAAGTCTACTATGAAGGTGAATCAGCACCAGAAGATGTCGAGTTTGGCTGCATGTTTGCAGGTGACTGGATAGCGCCTTAATTTAAAGTAATATTTAAATCTAGTCATGCATTCTCAACGAATGTTTAGATTAATGATTAGATTTAGGTATCTGCAAATTGGCATCACTAGCTATAAATAAAACAAACTACTTAAGTAAATCAATGGCTAAAGGTAAAAAGATAAAGAAGATAGAGGATTCTATTCTTTTTTCTTTGGCTAGAGAAGAAACAGGGGCTTTTGAAAAATTAGTGGATCAATATGGGAATCTTATCTGGTCAATTGCCAGACGATATCTCTCCAATCAAACTGAGGCAGAAGATGCCGTACAAGAAGTTTTTATTGCCATTTGGAAATCAGCAGGAAGATTTGATCCCACTAAGGCCTCCGAAGTCACATTTGTATCTATGATCGCAAGAAGGCGTCTAATAGATCATCTCAGAAAAATATATCGTCATAAAAATTTAGAACCCATAGATGATTGCTTTGATGATGATGCACTTGAGACGAAATCTATACTTGATAAATCTGCAGACGTTCAAATTATATCTGAAGCAATTAATCAATTTGCAGAAGAAGATAAAGAACTTCTCTCATTGTCAATCTACCAAGGTTATAGTCATTCAGAGATTTCTAAACTAATGAATATTCCGCTTGGTACAGTGAAAACTAAAATTAGAAGAAATTTGATTAAGTTGAGAGAGACTTTCGATCAAGATCAAAATACAGTAGTGAGTATCCATAATGCGTAGCTTGGATAAAGAATTATTATTGGATCTTCTGGTTGTGCAATCAACTCAGCCTATGTCTGATGACGAAAACATAGAACTTCAAAGGCTTCTCAAAGAGTATCCGGAATACAATAACTATGAATTCGATGAAATAGCGTCTCTCGCTCACATGAGCTATCACCTAAACGATAAAAGAATTCATGATAAATTGCCTAGTGATATTAAAAGTAAGATTTTAAATTCCCAGAAAAAAATTGATTCACTTTCATTTTATAAAATCAAGATCAATGATTTTATGAGATCCCTATTTTATAAACCCGCCTATGCTTGGGCGATCACAGTATTGCTTACAATTGGACTATCATTCTCAATGATTGAATTTAAAAATTATGAGAATAACTTCAAATACTTGCCTCTTAAAAGAGGAGTTCTTCAATTAACATCCAATGATCTAATTGAATACCCATGGTATTCAAAAGAATCTGATTTTGCTCTAGCTAAGGGTGATATTGTCTGGAGTAATAAAAGTCAAAAAGGGTTTATTAAAATATCTGGTATGCCAATCAATGACCCATTACAAAAACAATATCAAATTTGGATCATAGACCCAATCAAATATAAACAACCAGTGGATGGTGGTGTATTCAATATCAAAATTGTTGGTAAAGACATTATCATACCTATTAATCCTAAATTACCCATATCAAATGCAAAAGGTTTCGCTATCACAATTGAGCAACCCGGAGGTGTGGTTGTCTCTTCTCAAAACTTAATCCTAACAGCGCCTGAAGTAAGACCTGAAAGTACATTTACTCTGTAATTATTTAGTGAATTTTTAAGTGGCTTCTGAAAAGTAGGCAGCTTCTTTATAATTGCCTTAGGGGAGAACAACTCTTAAACTACCTACTTCACAAAATAATTCGTGACAAGAAGAAAAATAGATTTTTTTAATGATACTTAAATGAATAAATGAGAACTCTTTGATTAAAATTCTCAAAAATATATTGTTTAGCTTTCTAATACTATTTGGTATTGCCTACATCTCATTGATAGTTTATGCCTATTTGCCCTATGAAGAGATACCTATAAAGGAGTTGGCATCAGATAATGATAAATTCATATCAATAGAAGAGAGAGAAATACGTTATCGAATTTCTGGTGAGGATGATAATCCAAATATAATTTTGATTCATGGTTTTGGTAATTCCATCAATACTTGGAGAAAAGTGATTCCAAAATTAGAACAACATTATAGAGTTATAGTTCTTGATCTGATTGGGTTTGGACTATCAGAGAAGCCAGAATACTATGATTACAGCAATAAAAATCAAGCAAGAACAATAAGTTTATTTGCTGAAGCCTTAAATCTTGGCGAATTTATAATAGGTGGGCATTCCTTAGGAGGAGCGATTGCTGTTCATGTTGCATTAAATAATGAACAAACAACTGGGATGGTTTTATTCAACCCAGGAATTATTACAACGGGTGTTCCAGAATTTACACGCTATCTTAATCTAATTTTTCCATTTGCTCGGGTTTCAGCTAAACAGTTCTCAGATAGAGACTTTAGAGTTCAGTTTTTAAAAAACTCCTTTATTGACCCTTCAATTGTCACAGATGAAGTTATTGATAATATTATGTTGGGTGTTAAAACAGAAGGATATATGAAAGGAACTACCAGTATGATGAATAAATTCTATGTGGCTAATGAAAAAGAATTATTGCCAGACATTGATGTGCCTACATTGATTGTTTTTGGTCAAGAAGATCGAACCAAGAGTCTTGAAGAAGCCCTAACTCTCAATCAAAATATAAGGGGTAGTAAATTAACACTAATTGAAAAAGTTGGTCATTACGTCCACGAAGAAGCTCCTTTCTTAGTCAGTGAAAGTGTCATCAAAGAAATCCAATACTTATCGGGTGGTGGTTAAACTTAAGCATGCAAGATATTACTTTAGCAAATGAAACGCATCTGGATGAATTGGCTCGATTGTTTAACCTTTATCGAATATTTTATGAGCAAGAAGATGATTATGAGGCTGCTTATGCATTTATAAAGAAAAGAATAATGAACCAAGAGTCCATTATTTTTCTTTCCTGCAAAGGATCCAATAAATACAATGGTTTTGTTCAACTCTATCCTTCTTTTTGTTCAGTCAGTGGAATTCCTATATTGATTCTTTACGATCTATATGTGGATAAAGATCAAAGAGGTTTGAGCATAGGAAGAAGTCTGATGAATCAAGCTAAAATCTTCGCTAGAGATAATGGTTATAAGCGATTGGAACTATCCACAGCCAAAGAAAACTTGATTGGTCAATCGCTTTATGAATCACTTGGTTATGAGCAAGACAATGAATTTTATCATTACAGTTTAGAAATTGAAGGTGACTGAAGATTATATCGATGAGTTTTGAAGAAATAAGAATTATCGTTATTGTTTATGCTAGTGCTCTTTTACCTATTATCCTGATCTATCTGAAAAGAAAAGATGCGTTATCTAGCTCGATGATCAGAATCTATATTTTATGCTTCCTATTATGCTCATTAGGATGGGAGTTATGGTTTACCTACGGATGGTTTGAAGGAGATCCGGTTGATGAAAGAAGATCCGATGCCCTTAATCTTGCTATACCTAAACACATCAACTGGTTACTGAACTCATTAGGGGATGCCGGAACAATATGCATTGGTGGTCTTTGGCTGACTTGGATGTTGACAGGTCGGTGCTTATCAATCTTTGAACATTGGGAATGGAGACCCTTTTTTATCTTATTATTCTGGTGCTTAGGTCAAAATATTTTTGTTGAGATGTTTCTTTATTACGATCAACTTTCTACAACAAAACAATTGTCTTGGGCTCCCTTGGCTCCAACGGGACCATGGTTCAATCCCATATTATTTCACTTCGACGACCGAACGATCAGATTACAAAGTCAGATACCGTGGCTCATAATGACGCCCTTACTCTATGCTCTTAGTATCTATGCCTATAAAAAACAAAGAAAGGCCTAGTCTTTTATCTCATAAAGAACAATTAGATGGCCATCAGAGCACAAGCAATGTGCTTTAGTTCATGAATGAGAGTATTCCGCAATCCCTGCTAAGCTTCTTTTTGGCTTCTTCAACCCAGTATCAATTAAGCCCACAACAGAACCATCATCCAGCCTAACTTTCATTGCCATGCCTGTAAAAATATTTGCAGTAAGAAAATGCTCTCCATCATTGGATGCGGTCAATTGTGCGATCCCCCAACCATGCTCTGATAAATCAATCGTTTGTGTGACCTCACCGGATTCATCAAGAATTTCAATATATTCGCCCCTGGAATGCAGCAATCGACCATCTTGGAGATAATTAACAGCAATAGCAACAACTTGATCGCTTAGATCCGAAGATGGAAGCACCACAAGATCCTCCATTTGTTGGTCATTGATAATATCGTACTGCATCACTTTTTTACCAATTTCGGTAGTGTAAGTAATAAATTTTTCACTCGGATGCATAGCAGTATGAGTGATTCCCTTAAACTGATGAAATTCTGGAGAATAAGCCACATCAAATACCTTAACTAATTCCAAGTCAGAATTAAATTTATGGATATTGCCATAACCTAAAAGGTCCAATCCTGGTAAACGCCTCATAAAACTTCCAGGATATGGAGTATTGCCAACTAAGGCTTCGCCCAGATAAATATTGCCTTGTGAATCAAAAGTGGCATTGGAAAAAGCTCGATCACCAAAATTATGATTTGGTAGTTGCTTGCCATCGGGGGAAACCCTAACAATTGCATGATTATGCATGTCAAAACCCCACAATACTCCTCGAGGATCAAAAGTAAGACCAATCACCAGATGACCAGTTCCCTCTGTATATAAAATTCCTTTCGGTTGGAGATTCTTGTCGTATTGGAGAATCCTTCCATTGCCTTTATGGTCGTCCACTGCATCATTTAAGTCAGTGCATCCCAAAAAAATATCGCCATACTCAAAAGGTTGCATCGTGCTTATATTTTTTTTATTCATAATTTATATTTTTAAATAATTAAAGCTAAGATAAAGTTTATGCTTGTAGTGATCAAGACTTATTTAAGAGAATTTTATGATAAAAACAACTATACGATATTTCTTCTCTGCGGGACTGTTTGTTTTGATTGCATTTGCAATCAGTTTAATGTTGGGAGCTCGCTATCCACAAGATCGGACTGCTGAAGAGATTGAATCCAAGTACTTACTTAGAAGTTCGTCTTTCATCACCATTGATGGTGTGAAAATACATTTTACTGATGAAGGTAATGGTCCAGTTCTGATTCTGCTGCATGCTAATTATGCGAATCTCATTGATTGGAATCCTTGGATTGAAGAACTAGGTGCAAGTCATCGCATCATAAGATTTGATATACCTGGACATGGTTTATCTTACTCTGACCCCAGTGGTGACTATTCAATACAAAGAACTCTTTTTCTATTCAAAGGACTAATGAACCATCTTAATATTGATAATTTCTCAATAGCGGGTGCCTCCCTTGGAGGTACGATTGGTATTCACTATGCATCTAATTATCCCAATGAAATCAATAAACTCATATTGGTGAGCCCAGGAGCATTGAACGAAAGGGTAAGAGGCAGTAATGAACCAGCTCATCTTCCTAAAATTTTTAATCTCTTAACACAAATTACACCTAGAGCACTTATTGAAGGTTTATTAACCGGTGGTTTTGGAGATCCTTCAAGAATTTCTGAAGAATTAGTAACACGATGGCATGAATTGTTGTTGAAAGAAGGTCAAAGAGATGCGCAGATGGCAAGAATGAAGCAATACATATCGGGAGATATAGATAAGGTTATTCAGTCGATTGAATCTCCTGTATTGATTATGTGGGGTAAGAAAAATAAAGTTGTTTCAGTTGATCTTGCGATAGAGATGAAAGATCTTTTGATTAATTCTCCTTCTGTTAAAACTATTATTTATGAAAATGCAGGTCATCAATTGGCACAAGAAATTGGAAGCGAAACTGCCAAAGATGCATTAATATATTTAACAGCAAATAATTAGGAATAAACATATGAGAAAAATACAATTAATCGCTCTATATTTTATATTTATATTCAACATCCCTTTAATGGCTAATAATGATTATCAGAAAATGGGTGAAAATATACTTGCTGACCTAGTCGCTATTCAGTCAACAGAAGACATGGGTCTGGCTACACAAGCGAGTGAGTACTCAGAAAATAAATTACTAGAATATGGCTTCAGTCAGTCTAATCTTCAAGTGGTAGGGCCGGAAGAAGACAAAAAAGGGTTGATAGCTATTTTACGAGGTGAATCATCTATCAATCCAACCATAACAATGGCTCATCTTGATGTAGTCCCATCAGTTGAAAATTCTTGGGATACTGATCCTTATGTTATGACTGAAAAAGACGGTTTCTTTTACGGAAGAGGAACGAGCGATAACAAAGGTGGTGCAGCAGCTTTAATCACTAGCTTTATCAGACTAAAAGAAGAAAATTTTATTCCGAAAAATGACATCATTATGTTGCTTACTGGTGATGAAGAAACTCAAATGGATGGCATTGAATACTTTAGAGATAATTTTGACTCAGTGAAAAATGCTGCCTTTGCAATGAATTCTGATGGTGGCTATGTAACTGGAACAATGGGAAATCCAGAAGCTTTTCTCCTTCAATCTGCTGAAAAAGTTTATATGACCATATCTCTCCATACTCAAAATAAAGGGGGTCATAGCTCAATACCAAGAAAAGATAATGCGATCTATGATCTAGCTCGTGCACTTAAGAAATTGGAAGATTTTCAATTCCCAATAAGCTTTAACGATACCACCCAACAATATCTAGAGTTTGCCATCACAAAGCTTCCAAAAGACGATTCAAAGAAACTAAGAAAATTACTTGATGGTGGAGAAAACTTTAAATACCTAGATTTAATCAATGAAAACCCAGATCTTAATGCACAATTAAGAACAACTTGTGTCGCTACCCGTCTCTCAGGCGGGCATGCCAATAATGCTTTACCAGTCTCAGCCAGTGCAACGATTAATTGCAGAGTTCTTCCACAAGAGAAACCACAAAAAATAGTAGACATGATTCAGAAAATTGTTGGCAGTGATATAGAAATTAGTATGGTATGGGTACCGGAAGGCAGTCCGCCTTCACCTGTGACTTTAGAGATTATGAATCTGATTGAAAACTCACTCAAAAATGTATTTCCAAAAGCGGCCATTGTCCCTTATATGTCCACAGGAGCAACGGATGCGCAAGCATTAAGGAATGTTGGTATTCCCGTTTATGGAACAAGCGGCATCATGACTGATCCAAGTGGATTCAGAGCTCATGGCCTGAATGAAAGAATTGAAATTAGTGCTTTTCATTCATCCCTTGATTTTTGGTATGAAAGTATGAAACAGTTGTAGTCATGTCTAATATTAAAATATACAGCTTTGATAAATGTCCCTACGCTCAAAGAAGCAGAATGGCTCTTATTGAAAAACAATTGCCTTTTGAACTGATTGAAATTGATGTTTATAACAAACCCGATTGGTTTTTAGAAATCTCTCCTTATGGAAAGGTACCTGTTCTTGTGGATGAAGGAAAAACCATTTATGAATCCGCAATCATCAATGAATACCTAGAAGAAAAGTACCCTGAAATACCCTTAATGCCTAAAGATTATTTTGAAAGAGCGCGAGCCAGGATATGGATAGATTATGGCTCCAACTATTACTTACCAGCATGCGTTAGACTTCTTAGGGATAACAAGAATGATGCACAACAAGATAAGAATCATAAAAAACTCAGAGAATTATTAATTTATATTGAAAAAGAATGTTTTGAAAAAAACGTTAGTGGAGATTTTTGGATGGGAGAAAACCTTACTTTAGTTGATTTACATTACGCTCCTTTCTTTGAACGATTTGGCGCCTATAAGCATCTCTTCAATGCCGAGTGGCCAAAAGAGTGTGTTCGAATTCACCGTTGGTGGAATTTAATGCAAGAAAGAGAAAGTTACGAAAAAACATACCTTCCTGTGGAATCCCATATAGAGACTTACTCCAATATGATGCAAAGAATGGCGTCTTAGTCGGCTCGCAAAGCTTCAATAGGATCCATTTGTGCAGCTGATTTGGCTGGTAGATAGCCTGCTGTTAGGCCAATAAAGAGTGAGATAATAACCGCATATAAAATATATTCCCAAGCAACTGCAATGGGCATATCAGGATAAATAGCTAAAGAAATTTCAATAGCTAAGAAACCAATTGCTAGTCCCATAGCTGCACCTAAAATTGCTAAATAAATAGATTCCAATAAAAAAACATCTCTAACCCTTCTTCGAGAAGCGCCAATAGCTCTTAAGACTCCTATCTCAGATGTTCTTTCATTCACTGCAACAGTCATGATGGTAAAAATACCTACGCCTCCCACAAGAAGCGATATCCCTCCAAAGGCAGCAACTGTAAACTTCAACCATTTCATTATCTCACCCAAAGACTCCAACATATCAGCTTGTGTATGAATGGTAGTATCGTCCCCGCCATGTCGGCTAATGAGAAGCCTTTTGATGGATGCAACTGCTTCATCACTTGTTACATTGTCTGTATGAATGACATCAATTTCCTGGAAACCAACTCGATTGAACATATTGTTGAACTTTGCAATAGGAATATAAACGGCATCATCTAGATTCATACCTAAAAAATCACCTTTTTCTGGCAAGACTCCAATCACTCTGAATCGCTCTGAGTTAACTCGAATAGACATGCCCAATGGGTCTTTTGAACCAAATAATTCATCCCTCATATCCGGCCCAAGGACAGCAAAAGCTCTTGGTGTTTTGGGGTTATCATGTGGTAAATAATTACCCATCATATTGTCTGCTCCAACAATAATATCGTAATCCGCACCTGTGCCTATGACCATCGATCGTCTCATACGATCAGCACTCTCAATCTCAGCGCTACCGCCTGAAACAGGGACAACAGCCTCAAGAGTGGACAGTTTATCAAGAGCTGCTACGTCTTCGAAAGAGAGAGGTTTTGTTGAGCCAAAAGTACCCAAAGGCATCCCCATAGTTTCCGTTTTACCTGGTGCGATAGATATAATATTGCTACCAAATTGTGAGAACTGAGAAATAATAAAAACTTGTAGGCCTTGACCTAAGCTGGTTAAGAAAATAACACATACAACTCCCACAGCAATTCCTAAAGATGTTAGAAAACTTCTCATTTTTTGAGAAATTACTGAATAGGAAGAAAATATAAAGAGGTCTTTTACTTTCATATTACTTGTTACCAGTTAATGCTATCACTGGATCCAGCTTAGAAGCTCTTCTAGCTGGAAGCAAACCAAATATTACTCCAGACATCAATGCTACTATCAATGATACATATGAGGCCCACATTGGTGGAAGAAAATTAAATGTGGGAAAAGAAATCTTTAATACTTGTGTAATACTATGCCCTAAGATTAAGCCCAAAACAGCTCCCGAACCTGATAGTAAAATAGCCTCCGTTATAAACAGTTGATTGATCTGCTTGTTCTTTGCACCAATGGCTTTTAACAAACCAATCTCAGATTGTCTTTGGGAAACTGCAACCAACATAACATTCATAATTAAAATTCCAGCCACAAATAAACTGATTGATGCAATGGAGCCAAGTGCCATAGTCAGCACATTAAAAATGTTATCGAATGATGCCATCACTGCATCCTGCCTAATTACCGTAAAATCTTCTTTACCTCGATGGCGCTTTTTAAGAATTTTTTTCATATCTTTAATAATCTGGTCGCCGACCAGTCTATTTTCGGCCTCAACTGCTATTCGGAATAATGAAGGACGATTAAACAAAGCTGTCGCAAGACTCACTGGTACCACAACTAACTTCTGAACATCTATACCCACTGCTCTTCCTTCAGTGTCAATGATTCCAGTAACACGACATCTTCTATCGCCCAGTCTCAACCACTGTCCAATTGCATTGGATGCCCCAAAGAGTTCTTTTTCAACTTCTTTACCAATTACACAAACCGGTGGGGAGCGCTCTAAAGTACTGCCTGGCAAAAACATACCCGTTTCCATTTCCCATTTTCTTACACTTAAAAAAGACTGAGTTGATCCTATGATCGGAACATTTCTTTCTAGTCCATTGAATTGTGCTGAGGTCTCTCCAATCACAATCGGTGCTATGTTTTTTACTCCATCGATTTTTCTAAGACTAATTGCATCTTCAATGGTTAAATCCCTGGGTGTTACACCAGCTAAGTCTACGGGTGATCCACCCCCTGAAGTTTCATTTTTTCCAGGTATAACAATAATCAGATTGGTACCCATATCTCTGAATTCACCAGTAATATAATCTCTAGCGCCTTCTCCAACAGCTGTGAGAAGTATCACTGCCATGACGCCAATCGATGTGGCAACTAGTAACATAATTGTTCTTAGGGGATAACGAATAAGAGTGCTTAGTGCTAAAAAAATTAAATCGTAAAAACGCATCGTTTACTTCCTGTCATCATCGATAATTTTTCCATCCAAAAGTCTAATTAATCGATCCGACCGATTGCCTAGTTTTCTATCATGAGTAACCACAATGAGTGTCAGGCCTGCTTTATTGAGATCTTCGATCAGTCTAACAATTTCAATCCCTGAAGTAGAATCCAGATTACCTGTTGGCTCATCGGCTAGAAGCACATCGGGCTCCATTACTATAGATCGAGCAATAGCAACACGTTGTCGCTGACCTCCTGAAAGTTGTTCTGGCTTATGATCAGAACGATCATTAAGGCTGACATGTGACAGTGCAATTTCAACTTTTTCTTGACGATCCTTGGGCTTAATGCCAGCCAGAACCATTGGCATCTCTATGTTTTCTGCCGCTGTTAATCTTGGAATTAAGTGAAACGATTGAAAAACAAAGCCAATTTTTGTTGATCTAATATGAGCCATTTCATCATCATTCATTTCAGAAGTATTAATGCCAGATAAAATATAATCGCCTTTAGTTGGAGTATCAAGTAAACCTAGGATATTCAATAATGTGGATTTACCAGAGCCTGAAACGCCCATGATAGATAGATATTCCCCTTTTGTAATCTCCAAATCGATATGATCCAAAGCACGCACAATCTGATTACCAACTTCAAACTTTCGACTTAAGTTTTCTATACGAATCATCTTGATTTATGAATATTAAGTATTTCCCAATTTTTGAATATTAAGAGGTTTCAACTAACATCACGTGGACCAAATGTTTGAACTTCCTCTATTTCTTCTTCTACAATTACTTTTACTCCACCTTCCACCCCTTTTCTATCTATGGATAAAACAATTCTGTCATCAATAGTAATCCCACTAAGCACTTCTGAGTATTGCCAATTGGAAAGCCCCACTTCAATATTTTGTTTCACTAGAGTGTTGTCTTCATTGATTAGATATACAAACTCGTCTCTTATAACTGCTTGAGTTGGAACGCTTAGTGCATCTTCTACTGTATCAATAATAATGGTTATATCAGCGCTATAACCGGGTAATAAAAAATTTTGAGGGTTATCAAAAACTGCTTCAATTTCAACTGTTCTTGCTTGTTTTTCTAGATCCAAAACATAAGGCGCAACCCTTGTAACCGTTGATGGAAATTCTTCTTGGCCAAAAGCATCCATTGTAATTCTCGCTTTCAAGCCTGAAATAACCTCAGGCGCATCAATCTCATCTATCGGTGCTTTGATATAGATACAAGTGTTATCAATAAGATCAACAGTAGGTTTAGTTGCAACACCAACAGGAGAAGGAGTGACATATTCCCCTAGCTCTCCTTCAATTTCAGCAATAATGCCATCGAAAGGGGCAATTAACATAGTTCTTTCTAAGGACGCTTTAGTCACATCAATTTGTGCTTTTGCTGCATTACAAGAAGCCACGCTAGATTCAGCATTACTTACTGCGGTTTCTTTTGATTCTTCAGAAGCTAATCCTTTAGCAAACAGTTCAGTAATTCTATTTGCGTCACGATTCGCCTTATCAGATAAAATACAGACTTGCTCAGCACCTCTTTCTGCAGCCACTACTCTTGCTTTGGTTTCTTTATTCCATAACTCTAATAAAACTTGGTCTTTTTTTACCATATCGCCTTCTTTAACTGTTAACGAGGCAATTTGCCCTCCCATAGCAGGTGACATTTTTGCTCTTCTGCAAGCATCGATAGTCCCAGCCCTTGTATTGGAAACAGTTTTTTCTACAGTTCTTATTTCTGGTTTAATAGCACTAACCTTAATTGGGTCTTCTCCGCCTCCCGAGAAAGAGACAATGATAATCAACACCACAATAATGCCAGCTATAATTTTTTTATTTTTTGTCATAGAAATCAAGATTCATCTATTAATTTAGGATAATTGTATAGATTTATGGATTATTTTCTATTGAAGATACACTTCGTTACAGAATCATCATAGTTTCTTCACATTCAATGGCATCCTATTTTTTATTAGGTTACTGAATCATTTTTGCTTGCGAATTTTAATGCACTACCCTAATATCACCCGACTTAGTTAAAAAAAATTTGATGAGGAAGATAATGGCACAAGCAGTAATAGTGGATAGCGTGAGAACAGGGCTAGCAAAATCATTCAGAGGTGGTTTCAATCAAACCCGAGCAGATGATATGACCGCTCATATCATAGATGCTTTAATGGATAGAAATCCAGAAATAGATCTAGCTTTAGTTGAAGATTTGATTCTGGGCTGTGGATATCCAGAGGGGCCTCAAGGCAATAATATTGCAAGAGTGGCAGCTGTTGCATCTAAACTCTCAATTAATACAGGTGGTACTACAGTAAATAGGTATTGCTCATCTGGTTTACAAACTATAGCCATGGCTGCAACTCAAATTCAAAGTGGTTTCGCAGATTGTATTATTGCAGGTGGCGTTGAATCAATCAGTACCACTCAAGGTCACATCAATGAATACATGTTCGAAAATGAAAAAGTAGCAAAAGAAGTACCCGGTGTTTATCACGCCATGGGGACGACTGCTGAAACAGTTGCAAAACGATACGGTATCTCCAGAGAGTCTCAAGATGAATACGCATTATCAAGCCAAATTCGATGTGCAAATGCACAAGAACAAGGGTTCTTTGATGACGAAATTGTGCCGATGAATACTAAAATGTTGGTTAAAAACAAAGAAACAGAAGAAATATCTGAGGTTGATACAGTGGTAGATCATGACAACTGCAATCGTCCACAAACAACCTTGGAAGGATTGGCTGGGCTGAAACCTGTTTTCGACCCAGAAAGCGGCTCGGTCACAGCAGGAAATGCATCTCAACTGTCAGATGGTGCATCGGTTGCTATGGTTATGAGTGAGGATAAGGCTAATGATTTAAACATCAAACCAATGGCCTATTTTAGAGGCTTCACTGTTGTTGGATGTGAGCCTGATGAAATGGGTATTGGTCCTGTATTTGCTATACCTAAACTTCTTAAATCAGCTGGATTAACAATTAATGATATTGGTGTATGGGAGCTCAATGAAGCATTTGCATCGCAAGTTGTGTACATCAGAGATACACTCAATCTGCCTTCTGAAAAATTAAATCTAAACGGTGGCTCAATAGCTATTGGACATCCATTTGGTATGACTGGAGCAAGACAAGTTGGACATTTGCTTCGTGAACTTCGACGTCAAGATGCACAATATGGTGTTGTAACAATGTGTGTGGGTGGCGGTATGGGAGCTGCAGGTCTATTTGAATCCATTCAAGATTAAAAAATAAATACAATCTTCATCCTTTCTACATAATTTTTGATTACATTGATCTATATATAATCAATAAGTAATACTATGCAATACAATTTCTTAATACTAATGTCATTTCTAGTCACCAGCTGTGTGAGTAATGATTCGTCATCTATCTTAGATATGGCTAAGCCAATTATTGATACCAAAGGTGTTGACATGACTCTCTATGAAACTGATTTAGAAGAATGTAAAGTTTATTCTAATGATATTTCTACCATCAAAAGTATAGCTAAAGGTTCAGCGACAGGAGCTGCGGTAGGAGCTGTTATTGAAGCTATTTCAGATAAGCGGAAAGATGGCATTGAGTTAGGCGCTGTTTCAGGAGGAACTCGATCAGGCTTGAGGGCCATTAGAGAAAAGGAGAATATCCTAAAACGGTGTCTAAAAGGAAGAGGCTATAAAGTTCTAAATTAGAGTTGCTACTTTAAACAAACACCAGTCCCGCCAAGGCCACAATAACCATTAGGATTTTTAGCCAGGTATTGCTGATGATAGTCTTCTGCATAATAAAAATGCTCCTCTGATTTAATCTCTGTAACAATTTCACCATAACCAGATTCATTTAATTCCTGTTGATATTGCTCTTTTGTTTCATGAATTAACTGCAGTGTCTCGTCATCGGAGAAAAATATAGCTGAGCGATACTGTGAGCCTATATCATTGCCCTGTCTCATATATTGCGTTGGATCATGTCCTTCCCAAAAAAACTTTAATATTTCTTTTGTAGAAATCTTTAAAGGATCATAGACAATTAGAACGCCTTCGGTATGCCCTGTCGTTCCAGTACATACCTCTTGATAAGTTGGATCAACAGCAGTTCCACCAATATAAACTGCGCTTGTCGAGTAGACGCCTTCTTCTTGCCAAAATAGTTTTTCTACTCCCCAGAAACAACCCATTGCTACTATTAATTGATGGCATTCCTCAGGAAAAGGCTTGTAGACACTATTGCCATTTACAAAATGTTCTGTAGCTATATCTGTCATACTAAAATCTCTTTGTCTATTATGCTCGAATTCATATTTTATGATAAATTAATAGTATGCTAATGCAAAGACTCTACAGGACAATTTGAATCACTTTATAAAGAAAATAATATTGATAATGATGCTATTAGGCTTGTCCTTCAGCTCCTTCCACATTAATAGCCAAGAAACCAATGAAGAAAGTAATCTTCTGGAAAGAAATAAATTGCAAGAACAGTTTCTCAATCTCTTTGATCAAGAACGATATGAAGAAAGTATTGCGGTTGCTACTAGCATTGTCAATTTAACTGAAAAAACCTATGGGCCAGAAGACTACAAACTAATCACTCCTTTAAATAACCTAGCGAGTGCTTTTTATATGATAGATGATTTTGATCAATCTCAAATCATCTTTCAAAGGTGCATTAAGTTGATTGAATCAAATCAAAATATTATTTCCCCTGAACTGATCTCCCCACTCTATGGTTTCGGACTAACACTCAATCGTTTTGAAGAATACGATAAAGCCGTTAATATCTTTGAAAGAGCATTAAGAATTAATCATGTGAATGGTGGTTTCTATAATCTAGAACAGTTAAAAATTCATGACTCACTGACTGAAAGCTTTATTGGTCTGAGAAATTTTGACAAAGCCAATCACCATCAAAACTTTCAAGTCTATGTCAATAAAAACCATTTTGGCATAGAAAATCCCATGGTGGATGAATCCTTAATCAAACTGGCTAAATGGTATAAGAGATCAGGACAAGTGTATTCTGAGAGACAAATCCATACAGACATACTGGAAAGACAAACAAAACGAAACGATCAAAACTTGGGTGAACTGATCGAAACCTTCAAAAATATTTCCTACTCTCATCGAAGAGAAGGGATGGACATTTATCAAAGTCTAAGCCCATTAAAAAAAGCATTGCAAGCCATTGACGCAAGTGAAGAAAAGAATCTTTTTTTGAAGTTGGAAGTTTTATTGGATTTAGGAGATACCTATAATAGTTTTGGAAGAGCAGAATCAGCTAAGAAAGCTTATCAAGATTGTTGGCAATTGATTGAAGAAGATGAATCAATGGGCTCGGTAATTAAAGAACGCTTTTCAAAGCCTATTAGAGTAAGAAACATTCTGATTCCTTCCAAATACCCCATTAAAATAAAGGACAGTGAGAATCAAACTTTTGCATCTGGCTTTATAGCCATTCAATACTCAATAAATTTGAATGGAAATACTGATAACATTGAAATTATAGAATCTGAACCTCAGAAATTAATTGATAAAGTAGCTATTTCAGCCATCAGGAATACTGTTTACAGGCCTGTATATATTGATGCCATTCCACAAGAATCGACTGGCATGAGTGTCCGACATACATTTAGCTATCCCTTAAAAAATAAAGAAGAGCCTGAGCCAGTTATAGAAGATAAACCATTAGACAATCCAATTGCCTAAAATCATCTTACTGCTTTCATACTTCCGCTTGAAATAAAAATTAATAGGTAGGTAAAACAAACTCCTGCTGACACCCATCCGAAAGAATAGATGCCGAATATGTCCATAGAAGTCCCAATAATAGGCGGTCCAAAAATTTCTCCCAGACAAAGAAAAAAGATAAAACTTGCATTGGCAGAGGTTAATGCTTGTCCTTTAAATTGATGCCCTAGCATGGTTAGTCCCAATGAATAAAGACTCATAATTGCCCCGCCCAATATAAATAAAAGTAATACCCGTGGCACATTGTATGAAAATACATAAGGCATCAAAATTAATGCCAATGTGGCAATAATAGAAATAGCAATCATCAGTTTTCTTTTACTCATTCTGTCTGCTATAAACCCCACCAAGATTGGTAAAAATAATTCTCCAGATCCTAGCCATGCAACTGTTCTGGAGGATTCTGCATAATTTAATTCATATTGCAATGCAAAGATTGGTAACAATGAAGCAGTTGCAGCATAAAGAAATCCCATGACCCAGCTGGATCCCATCAAGCTGGGAGCCTTTCTCAAGTATTTTATGAATGAAATATCCTCCACCACATCATATACAGGCCAATCCTTTATTGGCCATATGGGAATAGCAGCAAGGGTTGCAATGGTTGCTGCTGCATAGAAAGCTGTATTGTAGTTTTCGACTTGGAACACAGATAACAATAAGACACCCGATATAAAACCAAATGATAATACTGAGGTATAGATAGCAATTATTATTCCTCGATTTTCATCTTTAGCATAAGAATTAATCCATATTTCAGTAATAACCCATATGACGGTTGCACCTGCTCCCAGGGTAAATCGTAAAAAAAACCAAACGAAGAGGTCATTTGTGAAACTTAATAATATGAGAGACAAGGGAACTACAATAAAAGAAAATTTGAGAATGGAGATTTGATCGTAATGGTTGATCAACCTAGGCAAAAAAGGAGTCACTATGACTGCAGCAAGCCCAGGCATGGCTGAACTGAGGCCAATAATAGTAGATGATTGACCCCAAGTCTCCAGTGTTAGAGCGCCTAGCGGCATGCTAATCCCAAAAGAAATACCTGCTATAGCTTCTGTAAGCAGTATCAGTATAATTTTTTTATTTACACTAGTTATAACACTTACTCAGTAAATTGAATTTGATACTCAGTTTTACCCCGCTTAATTAGATTGAGTAAATCCTGAGATCGACCCCCAATCGTTTCTGCCATTCTCTCAGTTTGACCTTGGCTGGCCTGCTTCCATAATGCTCTTTGTTCTGATTTTAATGTATGCACAATAATGCCCATTTTTTCTGCATTGCCTAAATCTTCTTTCGCTTCTGCACGCAACTCTTTTCTAGCAATACTTACTTTTGGCCAAGCTTCAGCTATGACTTTTTGCTCCTCCTTGGATAGTTTATCCCACCAAGCCTTTCGGGCAACCATAAGCGACATTCCAAGTGAATGACGAGTCAATGTGTAATGCGGTGCTTCTTGTTCCTTTCCAGTCTTGACATAAAGCGCGATGGAATTATCTCCCGCTTCAATTAACCCTGTTTGTAAGGATTGAACAATTTCTCCATAGCCCATTGGAATGAGGTCGGCACCAATGGCTTCAGCAAAATAACGTGAGCTCAAACTAGCAGAAACTCGATAGCGTTTTCCTATTGCATCCTTGGGCAGAATGATGGGTTCTTTTCCATAGATATTGTGAAAACCAATCTCACTCCAAGCTATAAACTCTAGACCCTTTTCAGCTAATAGTTCTTTATAAAAATCAGTCAGATAGTTATCAAAAATAAAGTCTGCTTCTTTTTCATCATTAAATAAAAAAGGAGCATACAAGAGTGCTGTCTCTGGAATCAATGTAGATGTAATGATAGCTGATAAATTAGCAAACTGAACTCTGTCTCTCCTTAGGCCTGATACAATATTTTCTTCAGAACCCAATTGACCAAAAACCAGCATCTTAACTTTTGCATTGGGCAAACCTTCTTCCACCGATTGTTTAAACTCAGAAAAATGTTGTGTTCCTATTGTATTGGGAACACCTGTCCCGCCAACTGTCATTTCAAACGTATTGGACTGCTCTTCAGGACCGCAAGAGATAAGGAATAAAAGGGGGAATAAAATGAGAACTTTATTTTTCATAATCATGGCCTTTATTTACTTTCCGATATTGTCTCATCAGTCTAGGTTTGCGTCTATGTTGGAATCCGCTAATATACAAATAAATCTTCTAATTAACTGGCAAGGTATAAGTCCATGAGCATAAAAAAAAGCAATACTATTAAATCCTATGAAATTACATCGGAGAGTATTTATTTAGAACGCAGGAAACTTATAAAATCGATGAGTATAGCCTCAACAATGATTCCTTGGGGAATGGCCTGGAGTCAATCACCAAAAGAGGACAGCTACATTTCTGCCTATAAAAAAAACTCAATCTATTCCACTTCAGAGCCAAAAAATAGTTTTGAGGACATCACCACTTATAATAATTTTTATGAATTTGGGATGGGTAAGTCGGACCCTTATCAAAATAGTGGAAACTTTGAGCCTGCTCCTTGGAATGTCAAAATCTCCGGAGAAGCAAATAAAACTGGTGTTTATAATATAGATGATTTAATTGATAGTAATGCCCTTGAAGAAAGAATCTATCGTCTTAGATGCGTTGAAGCATGGTCAATGGTGATCCCATGGATTGGTATACCTCTAGCCAATATTATTGAAAAGCTAGAGCCTAATTCCAAGGCTAAATATGTTGCCTTTGAGACAGTGTATAGACCCAGTGAAATGCCTGGTCAAAGAAAGCGTATATTAAAGTGGCCTTATATTGAGGCGCTGACTATGGCTGAAGCTATGAATCCACTAACTTTAATTGCTGTTGGGTTATATGGACAAGATTTATTAAACCAAAGTGGTGCTCCCATGCGTTTGGTCGTTCCATGGAAATATGGTTTTAAAAGCATCAAATCGATCAATAAGATTCATTTTCAAGAATCACAGCCAAAAACCAGTTGGAATATGTCTGCCTCAAATGAATATGGATTTTATGCCAATGTAAACCCAGAAGTAGATCATCCGCGATGGAGTCAATCTCGTGAAAGAAGAATTGGCAATGGCTTCTTTGGAGCTAAGCAACCCACACTTATGTTTAATGGTTATCAAGATGAGGTAGCCCACCTTTATCAAGGGATGAACTTAAAAAAATATTTTTAAATAGACTGAGAAAAGACTCAATGCAGTATATGGTTAAAGTTTTCACACTGATCAGCCTGATCCCATTTATTATTCTTAGTCTTAAAGGCTTTGGTTTTTTACCTGTCTTTGGTTTTTTCTCTGACTTAGGTGCCAACCCTATCGAGACAATCATTCATGCAACTGGAAAGTGGGGGATTAGAATCTTGATCATAACTTTACTCATCACACCGATTGGATATTACACGAAGCATGAATTATGTAAAAGATTACCCAAACCTCTCGGGTTAGTATCTCTGTTTTATATTTTGAATCATTTTCTTAGCTATGCCCTCATTGATCAAGGTGGAGATATCAAAGTAATCATTGTTGATATCATAGAGACACCTTATCTCATAGTTGGTTGGGCTGGTTTTCTATGCCTATTATCAGTGGGCTTAGTTTCCTTAAAAAAACTACAAACCTGGTTTAATAAAAATAGATCAACAATCAGCGGTATTGTCTATACAGCTGCAGTTTTAGGAGTATGGCATTACTACTGGCAAACAAAAGTCATTGAAGTAGAGCCTGTATTACTTTCAATTCTTATGCTACTTCTCACAGGATGGAAATTTAAAACGTCCAAAAAAAAATCATAGCATGCGATCTTTATCATCGACAATCCATTCGAATAAAGCATTCTCGAATTTTTTAGTCTGATAACTAACCTCAGATAAGTCATTATGAATATAGACGACAATGTACTCTTGGCCGGATAAACCTGTTACATAACCTGCCAGTGCTCTGACACCATCCAGAGTGCCAGTTTTGAGCCTCATTCTCTCGCGAAGCATGGGAGATTTAAAACGATTGGATAAGGTCCCATCAATCCCAGATATTGGAAGTGAAGACATAATAATGGATGAAGCTGAATGCTGATAGATTGTCTGCAATAAATCAAATAAGGTATCCGGCCTGATGCTTGTTAATCTTGATAAACCAGAGCCATTGTCATAAAAGTTTTTTCTCGAGTTCACTCCATTTCTCTTTAGAACTTTTTTCATTGTTTTTCTTGCTGCCCTTAAGCTGTAATTGGTTTTAGACCCACCAATCGTCAAAAACAATTGCCTGGCAATAAAGTTATTACTATTTTTTAAAAGATGGGGTGCTAATTCTGAAAGTTTTATGGATTTAAATTGCAACAATTCTGTTGCATTTTTTTTTATATCAATTTCATTAATGTAACCATTAATAATTCCACCTGACTGTTGCCACAGATATGAGAAGAGTCCAAAAAAATAATGATTCGTTTCTGTAACAGCTATGTCATGCTTATATTGATCACAATTTTGAGGATAAATACCGTTTAATTCAATGACAACATTTGGCGGATAGGAGTCCTGAATGAGTTGTTTAAAGATAACATTATCCCTAAAGTCATTACATGAACCCTTACCCATTTTTAAATTATTGGAAAAAATAATGCCATTGGGTAAAAAATCATATTCAATATTAACTCCATCATTCTTAATATTTTTCTTAACTGTAAAATCAATTGTATTAAAATTTGCCATCAATGAAGCATGCATCACATTGTAGGGTCGCAAAGGATCGTCATCGAAATCACCAGGAGTATTATTGGCTTTAGGAAACAAGCTTTGATCTATCAGAAGTCCATTGCGAATTGTATGAAGCCCAAGCTTTCTAAGGTCTTTTATGAGTTTTAATAACTGTTCATTCGTTAAAAATGGATCGCCTCCACCCTCTATAAGCAACTGTTCAACAATACCATCATCAATAGGATCAGAAGCATAGATTACCGTTTCCCATTGAGATTCTGGACCGAGTTTATCGATGGCAACAAATGCGGTGAACAGTTTTGCCAATGAGCCTGGGTTCCTGTATTTCTTAGGATTAACCCTGATTATAGAAGAGGTGGAATCAACTGGCTGAACAATAAGGCTTAAAGTACTCAATGGAATACCTTCTTGCTCTAGCATTAATGATAATGATTCTGGTAAATCTTTTGCTTGTAGGTAGCCCGGTGGAAAAGAAACTAGGAAAATAAACAATAATACAGTTGCAGCGAGATATTTTTTTTTGATGCTGATTATCTGCATCTATCTATCATCTCTACTTATAATTTTTTTGCAATGCAGCCAGTGATTTAGAACCTGGGCAAAGATCATCAAAAGGAATCTCATTTAAAGGCTTTCTTACTGTATTTTCAACTTCTGTGAAATCAGGTTGATTTTCATTAATATATAATAATCCAGTAAGCATCTCGCCTGCATCAGAAGACTCACGAATCATGCGAATGGACTCTGATTTATTTAAAGGACTAAACTCTTTTTCAGCTTTTCTTAGGATAACTTTTCCGCCTTCATGTAGATCCACTTCAATGGATGAACCTTGATCATAATCAATTTCAATTTCAGTAAAAGGCTCAACATAATCTGTATAAAGTGCTTCTCGTTTAGTTTCTCTAGTGCTCAAATAACTCTTGGTTGATCCTTCATGATCATTGAAAGTGACGCATGGTGAAATGACATCCAACATAGCAAATCCGCGATGCATCATACCAGCCTTTAGTAATGGCACTAATTGCTCTTTATCACCTGAAAAACTTCGAGCTACAAATGTTGCTCCTATGGATATAGCAACTTGACAAGGGTCTATTGGTATTTGTAAATTGGCAGCGCCTTTTTTTGCTGTTGATCCTACATCAGCAGATGCTGAAAATTGCCCTTTAGTCAGACCATAAACACCATTATTTTCAATCACATAGAGCATATTTAAATTTCTTCTAATAGCATGGGTAAATTGTCCCATGCCAATTGAAAGAGTATCTCCATCGCCTGAAACACCAATGCAAAACAATTCACTATTAGCAGAATGAGCACCGGTCGCAACCGACGGCATGCGACCATGAACAGAATTAAACCCATGCGATTGACTTGCAAAATACGCAGGTGTTTTTGATGAGCACCCTATTCCACTCAATTTTATAAGACGATGAGGCTCAATGTTAAGATCAAATACAGTTTCTATAATTGCTCCAGTAATAGAATCATGGCCACAACCAGCACAAAGTGTAGACATTACTCCTTCGTAATCCGTAACAGTCATGCCTAATTTATTTCTTGGCTCATTATCTCTTATAATCTTTGGTTTCTTAATATAGCTCATGCTGCTTTACCTGAATTAATTGAATCTTCAATCTGCTTCACAATGTCTTTAGAAAAGATGGGTATACCATTATAAAATCTTAGTGATTCTAGCTTTCTAGAATCAGCATCGGTTTCTGTAATCAACATATTATGCAATTGACCGTCTCTATTTTGCTCAATTACAAATACTTTTTCATGTTGAGAAATAAATTTCTCAACTTTATCTGAGAACGGAAACGCCTTGACTCTTAAGTAATTTAAAGACTGTCCATTTTTTTTCATCACATCTCTAGCTTCGCGAATGGCATCATTGCAACTGCCGATACTGATAATGCCAATTTTATTCTTTTTTGAATAGCTAACTTCGGGTTGTGGCACAAGCGATTTAGCAGTTTCCCATTTAATCAATAAACGATCTACCACATCTTGATACTCTGCTGCATCTTCTGTATAACCACCCAATTTATTATGTCCTGATCCTCGTGTAAAATAAGCGCCTTTTGGATGTCTTCCTGGAATTGTTCTATAAGGTATGCCATCGCCATCCACATCAAGATAACGATAAAAGTTCTCCATATTGTCTAATTCTTCTTTTCCAAGAACCTTGCCTCTGTTGGGCACATAACCATCCTCCCACTCTAAGTCTTTAATCATCCAGTCATTCATACCTATATCAAGATCTGATAAGACAAATACAGGGGTTTGTAATTGTTCTGCTAAGTTAAAAGCCTCAGTTGATAAATAAAATGCTTCTTCTGGATTGGCAGGGTAGAGACAAACATGTTTAGTATCTCCATGAGAGGCATAAGCACAAGCCATAATATCGCATTGCTGAGTTCTTGTTGGCATACCCGTTGATGGCCCAGTTCTTTGGACATCAAAAACAACTGTGGGTATTTCTGAGTAATAGCCAAAGCCAAGGAACTCACCCATCAGTGAAATACCTGGCCCACTTGTTGGTGTAAAAGACCTGGCTCCATTCCATCCAGCTCCTAGAGCCATGCCAATGGCTGCTAATTCATCTTCAGCCTGAATGATAGAGTAATTGTTTTTTCCTGTTTCTTTGTCTTTTCTCAGAGACTGACAGTACCCACTAAATGCATCCATTAAGGAGGTTGACGGTGTAATTGGATACCAAGAACCTACAGTTGCTCCAGCAAAAATACAACCAAGAGCAGCCGTTGCATTCCCATCAATAATGATGTGGCCATCAGTCTTATTGGAGGATTTAGCTCTGAAAGAAAGAGGGCATTTAAAATTCTCTAGTGCGTAATCATAACCCATATCCAATGCGGTTTTATTAGCTTCAATCAAATGCTTTTTAGCGCCAAATGTGTCCAACAATAATTGCTCAATTACTGATACATCCATATCCAATAAAGCGGCTAAAACACCAACATAAGCTGTATTTTTCATTAAAGTTCTTGATCGTGCAGTATCGAATTTTTCATTACACATTTTAGCAAGCGGAACGCCAAGAACAGTGACATCTTCTCTTGCCATCAATTCCTTCCTTGGCCAAGAAGAGTCATAAACAAGATAACCTCCCGGTTCCACTGATGCTAGATCCTCTGCATAGGTTTGGGCATTCATAGCTATCATAATATGCACTGTACCTGATGGTGCTAGATAGCCTTTATTGCTTACTCGAATCTCATACCAAGTAGGGAGACCTTGTATATTGGAAGGAAAATAATTTTTACCCACAACAGGTATGCCCATTCTGAAAATACTTCTCATAAACATGCCATTCGCACTCGATGAACCAGTGCCATTAACATTGGCAAATTTGACAGTAAAATTATTATGTCCTGGTTTAGACATTACACCGCTTTCTTGGTAGCGTTTGCATCAATCGCATTGGCTTCATCCAAGGCGTAAGGAACTTTCAAAGTAAATTTTTTCATATCCCAAGCAGCCGTTGGACATCGCTCAGCACATAGACCACAGTGGATGCAAACATCTTCATCTTTCAACATCACTCTTCCAGTTTGTGGTAAATCCTCTGAAACAAAAAGATCTTGCTCTAGATTATCTGCTGGAGTTTTAATTTTCTTTCTGAGATTATCTTCATCATCATTGTCTGTAATCATCAAACAATTGACAGGGCATATATCGATACAAGCATCACACTCAATGCAAAGGTTTGCTGCAAAATCAGTCTGAATATCGCAATTCAAGCAACGCTCAACTTCTTCTTGAAATTGCCCAGGCTCAAAACCCAACTCAACTTCTATATTAATGTCTTTAAAACGTTCATTCATTGGAACTGTGGGTACTTCAAATCTATTCTCATAGCCATAATCATTACTATAAGACCACTCATGGATACCCATTTTTGCCGTGATAAGATTCATGCCATACTCCAAACGATCGGTAAGCGATTCTTTTTCACAATATTTATGAATTGAAATTGCAGCTTGATGGCCATGCTCAACAGCTTCGATAATATTTTGTGGTCCAAACGCTGCATCTCCACCAAAAAATACGCCTTGAATGGTGGACTCATAAGTCACTGAATCGACAACTGGAACTTCCCATTGGTCAAATTCCAAACCAATATCTCTTTCCACCCAAGGAAAGGAATTTTCTTGTCCGATAGCCAGTATGACTGTATCACAAGGAATCACTACATCATCAATTTTTTTGGAAACAAGCTTTCCTTTTTCATCTTTAAACCAGTCCAATACAGAGAATCTCATACCCACTAATTTTCCATTCTCAACAACATATTCATCAGGAGAATGGTTTAATACTAGTTCAACATTCTCTTCCAAAGCAGGTTCTAATTCCCAGTCCGATGATTTCATTCGATCGCGTGTGCCACGATACATCACCTTAACGTTATCAGCACCGAGTCTTAAAGAAGTTCTGCAACAATCCATTGCTGTATTGCCGCCACCAATAATGAGTACTTTCTTTCCAATCGATTCAATGTGCTCGAAGGCAACCGATTCTAGCCATGAAATACCGATATGAATTTGATCGGTATCGTATCGACCAGGTAAATCTAATTCTCTGCCTTTGGGTGCACCTGTTCCAATAAAAAAAGCATCATAAGATTCCTGTAGTAAATCCTTCATACTGTTTATTGGATGATTGAGGTGAAGATTAGCTCCTTGCTCAACAATAATATTAAACTCTTCATCGATGACTTCAGGTGGCAATCTAAATTTAGGAATATTGCTCCTAATCAAACCCCCCATAACAGGTAAAGATTCAAAAATATCCACTTCATAGCCTAATGGTAATAAATCATTAGCTACTGTTAAAGATGCACAGCCACCGCCTACGATAGCAATTTTCTTTCCATTTTTTTTCTCAGGAATGGAGGGAAGAAAATCATGAATGTCTCCTTTCAGATCCCCTGCTACCCTTTTTAATCTACATATTGCGACTGGCTCTTCTTCAACTCTAACTCTTCTACAAGCCGGTTCACATGGACGATCACAAACTCTTCCTAAGATGCCAGGAAAAACATTAGACTCCCTATTGACCATATAGGCTTCGGTAAATTCACCCTGAGCAATATGCCGAATGTATGCTGGTACATCAGTATGTGCTGGACAGCCCCATTGGCAGTCAACTACCTTATGATAATATTGCGGGTCTTTTGTATTGGTAGGTTGCATTGGTGTGTATTTGCTGACGCTTGATTTATAAAACGTTATATTTTTTTGAAAATTTAACTTTAAAAGTTTTCAGTTTCTATATCCCCACAACCATTTAGCTATGTAGGAAGAAAATTAACATATCCTGTGAAGAAAAAAAACGATATTTTAATCCTGAAAAATAATTCAAATGATTAGAGAAATTCAATTCTCTTCCCAGAGGGCTGAGAAAGTAGCTTGCCATTGTCATAAACTGTTTCTCCATTAATAAATGTTTTATTTATCATAGAGTTAAATGTCTTTCCTTCAAAAGGCGACCAAGCGCATTCATAGAGTAGATTATCTTTGGTGACTGTTGTGGTTTTATCCAAATCAATCAAAACGAGGTCGGCCCAATAATCCTCTCTAATAAATCCGCGATCCTTAATGCCATAAATGCGTGCTAATGAGTGGCTGGTTTTGTCGACAATGGTTTCTAACGTCAATTGTCCTTCAAGATAAAAATCCAAAAGAATAAGAAGTGAATGTTGAATTAATGGTAAACCAGATGGGCAATCAGGGTAGGGTTTTTCTTTCTCATCAATTGTATGAGGGGCATGATCTGTCGCAATAACATCGATCACATTACTGTTGAGTGCATTCATAAGTGCTGCCCGATCTTTTGACGTCTTTACAGCTGGATTACAAACAATCCTTGATCCCATTTTTTCATAATAAGAATCATCATAATAAAGATGGTGAACGCACACTTCAGCAGTAATTCTTTTTTCTTGTTCTGATTGCGGTATAAACAGATCCAGCTCTTTTTCTGTTGTTAAATGCAAAACATGCAATTTACTATTGTGCTTCTTAGCCAATGCAACTGCTTTTGAAGATGATTTATAGCATGACTCAACCGATCGGATATTGGGATGCTCAAAAACTGGAATGTCTCCATTGGGATATTTTTTTCTCATTTGAGCTAAATTCTTATTGATAGTGGGGCTGTCCTCACAATGTGTAGCAATAAGTATAGGGCACTCTGCAAAAATAGATTCCAAGGCATCATCGTCATCCACTAAAAGATTGCCAGTTGAAGCGCCCATAAAGACCTTAACGCCACATGCATCGCTTTTTTGCAGTCGTTTTATTTCATCCAAGTTATTATTGCTTGCACCTAGATAAAAAGCATAGTTTGCGTAAGCTTTATCTTTTGCTATGGAGTATTTATCCATCAATAATGAACGATTCAAAGTGGGTGGATTAACATTAGGCATGTCCATAAAAGAAGTAATACCTCCCGCTACTGCTGCAGCTGACTCTGATAAAATACCTCCTTTATGAGTCAAACCTGGCTCCCTGAAATGCACCTGATCATCAATCAATCCAGGCAATAGATATTTGCCATTTGCATCAATCACAGTAGTGCCTTCATCAATCTTTAGCTGAGGAGAAATTTGTCTGATTCTGCCATTGGAAATAAGAACATCTTCCTGACTGATGGAGCCTTCATTAACAATATTTGCATTGATTATTGCGATAGAATGATTTTTCATAGTAACTATTATAACAGTGTTCATATCCATTGGTTTTAGTGATCACCAATTTTAAGTAAAAAATATGCGTCAAAAACAAAATTCTTTTTTCTATGGATGGTATGTTGCAATATCCTGCAGTCTGATCTATTTCTTTGTGAATTCAATGACTCTATTTGTTCCACAAAACCTATTCCCAACATTTATTGAGGAGTTCAATCTAACTCGTGAGGAAGTAAGTCTTACAGTTCGTAATACCCTTTTATTTGCGGCTTTACTTTCACCGCTATCAGGCACCCTAATTGACAAATATGGGGTCACAATTGTCATGAGAATTGGCATCATCATAATGGCTCTTACCTATAGTTTTTACCCTTTTGCCAGCTCTATAGAAACGCTCTATCGGCTTCATATTCTGATGGCCGCTGGTCTTGTAATGACAGGCTTAGGACCTAATGTGATCATTGTCTCAAACTGGTTCAAAAAGCATCGTGGAAAAGTTGTTGGTATGGTTGTAGCAAGCTCAAGTCTTGGTGGTGCCACCTTACCACTGCTAATTTCGCCAATTGTAAATAACCCTGAATGGGGCTGGAGATGGGGCTTTGGACTGCTATCGATACTCTTTTGGATTTTTGCTGTTATCCCAGTTTATAAAGTAATTCGTTCCACACCAGAAGTAATGGGGTTACATCCAGATGGCAATCAAGAAGTCCTAGCTGATGGAACAGAGATTGGGAAAGCACAGCCAATAGAAGATAAAGATAGAACTCAATTCAGGGATGCCCTCTTTTCAAGAGCCTTATTTTGCTTGGGTATTGGCTCAGCATGTCTATGGTTTGCAATCCAGGGGCTGAACAGTCAAATTAGGATATTCTTCGAACTAGATATTGGCTTCACTGCGCAGCAATCTGTCATCCTATTTTCAATAATCTACTGGTTTAGCTTTATAGGAAAATTTTCCTTCGGAGCCTTAAGCGATAGAGTGCCTAAAAGAACTGTTCTTTTCATCAGTTCCTGTGTCCTGTTTATAGGATCGCTACTGCTGTTTGAGATTTCTGAAAATGAATTGATCTTGACCAAAAATACAATGCAACTAAGTTTCTTTACTGTTTTCTTCGGGCTTGGCTTTGGTGGAAGCTTTAGCATGATTCAACTGGTTGCGGTAGAAACCTTCGGAAAAAAATATCTTGGTCGAGTATTAGGCATTATAAGTATGATTGATGGCCTTGCAGCTGCAGGTGCAACTCAATTATTAGCCTCCATGGCTGACGATGCTTCTGGTAGCTATTTTCAAGCTTTTGGATTGGTTGCCATAGTCACTTTGATAGGGATCATCAATGTATTCTTTATCAAACCAATGGAGATTAAACCAAAGTCAATTTAAGGTTTGTCACAACCATTCTTTAGCGTTAGTCTCTGTATAGATAATAAAAGGGGAAAATAAATGTGGGTAAGAAAATTTCATAAAGATGATAAAGAAGACACCAGATCTCCAATACCAACTCAAGTGGTATCGAATGAAGAGTTTGTTCCCCGACCTCAAACCTTACAGCAAAAAAAAGTTGAAAGTTTAATTCAAAGCCTTGCTGAGAAATGCAGTAAGCAAATAGGATTAACGAGAAGAGATTTTTTAAAAACCACAAATGGAATGGCTGTTGCTTTTATAGCAATGAACGAAGTCTTTGGAAAATACTTTAATGTTCAAGCAGAAGAAATGATTGATCCTGATGCAATTAATGAATTGTGGCCAAAAAAAGAATTTATTTTTGATGTCCAAACTCATCATGTTGCGACTGGAAAAAAAGAACCGTTGGGTTTTAGAGTTATGGCTTGGCCTTTCAATGAAGAATTAAAAGGGAAAAAGCCACAAAAAGGTGACCTAAATTTCAATAATTATGTGAAAGAAGTCTTTCTGGATAGCGATGTTTCAGTTGCTTGCTTGAGTGGGGTTGCATCCAGAGTTTTAGATGTTATCAATGTCGATGAAATGGTTGAGGCTAGAAATACTATCAATGAAATGTCTGGCTCTGAAAGGATGGTATGTCATGGCCCTATTGCACCCTATACGCCTAACTTTCTTCAGGAAGCTGAAAGACAGGCTTTGGATTTAAATATCGATGCTTGGAAATTCTATCCAGGTGTATTCAATACCGCTGGAGAATATAATTGGTGGCTGGATGATGAAGAAGCGATCTATCCATTTTATGAAAAAATACAAGACTGGGGAAAAAATATAGTTTGCGTGCATAAAGGTTTGCCTTTTATGAGAAGATTAAAACCAGGGCAATCCGATCACACACACCCCAGAGACATCAAAAAAGCTTCCTTGGATCATCCAGGAATTACCTTTGTAATCTACCATTCTGCATTCAAAGATGAGAATCAATATTTATCACAAGAAGATGAATATCTTGGTGATAAAGCCTATCTGCCATACACCACGGATTTGTGTAAAGATAGAATTGAAAACCCAAACATGACCAATGTCTTTATGGAGCTTGGCACTTCATTTGGACATACGGTCATAACGCATCCTAAAATTTGTGCTCATCTATTGGGTCAGATTATTCAAGCTTTTGGAGCTGATCGTATTTTATTTGGTACAGATTCTATCTGGTGGGGTTCACCACAATGGCAAATTGAGGCCTTCAGAAGGTTTCAAATTCCTATAGAAATGCAAGAACAATTTGGCTATGCAGCTATTAGTGATGAGGACAAGGCTAATATTCTCGGATTGAATGCAGCCAAGCTCTATGGAATCAATGTGGAGCAAAGAAGGCAACAGCTTGTGAGTGATCGAATGACTAAAATCAAGGAAATCTACCTTGCTGAAGGAGGCTCTCCTAGCAATAATGTCTATGGATGGGTGATGAGTTAAAGTTAATGATTCAATTCAGATCCAACGCCTTTCCATCAATTGCATGAGGAATATTAATACCTAAAATTTTAGAAACAGTGGGCATCAAATCGACCTGATGGACCGGTCCTAATTGCTGAGGATTAATGCCTGCACCCATTCCATAAAAAATAGCACGCATATCTTCCATTTCCGGAGCATACCCATGCATGCCATTGGGTCTGCCATAGCTAGTAAACATACTGGGTGCCTCTGTTGCTAATACAATATCGCCCGTTCTTGTTGGGTGATTCATACGCCATGTTTTAGGAAGATCTTCTTTTTTAAACGCCATGATATTTTCTTGGCTTTTAAAAAACTGCAATGCATCATCAATATCCTGCTCTTTTAAAAAAAGATGGGAAACAGCAGGTCCTTCTGAAAGTGTCGCTGTAACTCCAGATTCATCCAATAAAGCCTCTAAATCGATGTAATGATTGACTTCAGCCATGCCATGATCACTGACCACAAAAATTGTGACATAACCCCAAGCTTCTCTCTTATCAATTTCGCTTAAAAGGCCGTTCAATAAGCTATTCTGGCGTGCCATTTGTTGGTTTATATCATCACTGCTAGGGCCTTGTAAATGTCCTAATTCATCCGTACCATCCCAGTAACTCATTATCAGCCTTGGTCTTTCCTCATCATTCATATCCAGCCAATTCAGTATTTGTTCAATTTTCACTTCTTCTTTGATGTTGGCATCAAATGGTGCTCTTCTATAGCTGGCACCAATACTGTGCCAGTCGGTTTCAGACCCCACCCAAAAGAAAACAGCAGATCGAATATTTTGCTGCTCTGCCAATACCCAGATTGGAGGCACATCCAGCCAATTTGCATCGGCATCATAACTGAATCTCCCCTTCTCTTTATCTAAGAAAGAATTATGAATAATCCCATGTTTATCTGGATGCACTCCTGTTGCAAGAGTAACATGAGCAGGGTAAGTGGTGGATTGAAATACAGGGATTAAATACTCTGCTCTGACTCCATTTTTTTCCATTCGCTTAAATGCATCTAGATCATTATTTTTTGATATATCATGTCTAACACCGTCCATAGAGATGACAATCACTGTTGACTCTTTCTCTGCAAACACTCCAGTAGAGACGAGCAAAAGACAAAGCAATGCTGACTTTAAGCATGGCATGCTTGATTATTCAGGTTTGCGAAAACGAAGTGTAAAACGATCGCTTTCACCAATATTTTTGAAATCAATCTTCTCTTCATCGCTTAGACTTCGATAAGTTGGCGGCAATGTCCAAACACCTTCACGATGGCTCTTGTCGTCATTTGGGTTGGCATTAATTTCAGAAGAAGCTTCAAAAATAAAACCTGCTTTCTCTGCCAATGCAATTGCATAGTCTTGATTCACATAACCTGATTTTGCTTTTGGATCTTGAGGGATTGACGAATCTCCCCGATGTTCTACCACGCCCAAAATACCACCGGGCTTGAGGGCTTTATAAAATCCATTAAACATCATTTCAGTTTGCCCACGTGCCATCCAATTATGTATATTTCTAAACGTCAGTAACATATCCACTGAATTAGCATCAGCAATCTCTATGCGATCAGGTGCCTCAAGAACTCCGTGTTTAATGTTGTTATAAAGATCTGGGTATTCATCCAGCTTGCTTTGGAATCTTTTTGCCATCTTGCCAAAATATTCACTGTCTGTATTCACATCAAACGAAGCTGAAATATACTGTCCAGAATCATTGAGATAAGGTGCTATGACTTCGGTGTACCATCCAGCAGACGGCCATACTTCCACAACCGTCATTGTGTTTCCAATGCCAAAAAATTCAAGTGTTTCCTTTGGGTGTCTGGCTTCATTTCTTAATTTATTCTGATCAGAACGATGTTCACCTTGAATGATCTCATCCAGAGACTGTGCCACAGTGATGGGAAGAATGAACTGAAAGAAAAGAATAAAAAAGAAAAGTAACTTAGAGGTATAGTTCAACATATTCAACTCCTATCGATATTATTGAGGTTTAGTTTTTTTTCGAGTCACGACAGCCAGAATTGGTGCTAAAACTAAACCAGCTACAAAACCACCAATATGAGCACCAAATGCGATGCCTCCACCAGAACCTGCATTGGCACCATTAATCAATTGCAATATAAACCAAAAGATTAGAACAACATACGCTGGCAATCTTAAAATTTGAAGAAAAAATCCAAAAGGAATAGCGACCTTAATTTTTTCCTTTGGAAAAAAAACAACGTATGCACCTAAAACACCAGAGATTGCTCCACTGGCTCCTATCATAGGGATTTGCGAACTGGGGTCAGGAAGAGCTTGTGACAAGGCAGCAACGATGCCACAGATAAAATAAAATAGTAGGAAAACTGGCTTGCCTAAGATGTCTTCAATGTTGTCTCCAAAAATCCATAGATAGAGCATATTTCCCGCTAAGTGCATAAAGCCTCCATGCAAAAACATAGAGGTTAATAAAGTCATCTCTGGACTGACCCATCTTAAGTTGGTTGGCAAGGGCGTGTCCTGAAGGAGACTGGTTGGAATAACCCCAAGGGCAAAAATAGCTTTTCCACCATCTGAGCCTAGAAAGAGTTGCCAAATAAACAGTAAACAACACAAAGCGATTAAAGCAATCGTTACATAGGGCTTTGAATGGGTTGGATTGTCATCGGACAAAGGGATCATTTTGGATACCTGCAATTGGGTTTCCTTTCTACCTCATTATAGGCTGCTAATGCTTTTGGTAATTGACTGGACAGCTCTTTAATTCTTGTGGATGAAGAGGGATGCGAAGAAACAAATTCCAAATTGGGTCTTTTGCCTTGATCTTGCATTTTCTTCCACAAACTTAAACTCGACAGTGGGTTAAAGCCAGCTCTTGCCATAAAAATAATTCCCGAAGTATCCGCATCATTCTCTTGTTTTCTACTGAATGGTAAATTAAGCCCATAGGTCGAAATCATTTGGGACATGGTATTAATTGCATTCATTTGATTATTCACTTCATAAAGATCCGATTGAGTGTAAATAGGTTTGTTTGCTATATTTCCAGCAACCACAGCAGCACCAATAGTGGTTCCAATTTTAGTTCTCATATCTCGCTTAGCTCTCTCATAAGAATGTTTATTCGTCACATGTGCTATTTCATGCCCAATAACAGTTGCAATTTCATCTGAGTTTTCAGCGACACTAAAAATCCCAGTATAAACTCCCAATTTACCTCCGGGCATCGCAAAAGCATTCACCCCTGGATTCTCAAACAATTCAATTTCCCATTCATTGGATTTGTAAGGCTCTTCCAGAGTTTTGATAATGTTTTTTGCAACGCAACGAATCAAAGTTCGTTTCGATAAATCTCTTGAAATGGGTAATTGACTGGTCATTTGTTCCCATTGCTGTTCAGACTCGATCTGTATTTCCAATTCGCTTATTAACAAGGCAGATTCTGTAACGGTTGCTACAAGGACCAATGCAATGATGCATGCGTACTTCATTAAGCTTATTTTCTTAGAGAACATTTTTTTGATTTTTTTGATAATTATAAAAAGCTCTTTCAGCACGATAACTTGAACGGACCAAAGGTCCTGCTACAACTTCATCAATTCCAATAGATCTTCCAATTCTTTCGTAATCCTTAAACTCTTCCGGTGCCACATAGCGAACTACTGGAATGTGATTTTGAGTAGGGCTCAAATACTGCCCCATGGTCAGTATACTGACACCTGAAGTCTTCAAATCTTTCATAGTGGTAATCACTTCATCTCGGCTCTCTCCAAGACCCAACATCATTCCAGACTTCACTATCACATTATTTTTTCGTGCATGGCTAAGTAATTTGAGTGTTTGATCGTATCCAGCTCTTGGGTCACGAACAGTGGGTGTGAGTCTTTCAGTCGTTTCTATATTATGAGAATAAACATGCAGCCCACTTTCTATTACTTTATCCAAGTAAAAAAGATTACCTTTGAAATCAGGAGACAGTACTTCAATCGTAATCTCTGGATTAATTTTCCTTATCTCTATCACTGTTTTTGCAATATGTGCGGAACCGCCATCGTCTAGATCGTCTCTATCGACTGAAGTTAAAACAACGTAATCTAAATTCATAAATTGAACTGTTCTAGCAGTATTAATAGGCTCATAGGAATCCAACCAACCTTTGGGGTTGCCAGTGTCCACTGAGCAAAAATGGCACGCTCTGGTACAAATCTTACCCATTAACATAAGCGTTGCTGTTTTATGATTCCAGCATTCGCCTATATTGGGGCACTTGGATTCTTCGCAAACTGTACTGAGATTTAATTTATGCACTTGGTTCTTTAGTGCATTAAAATTTTCTCCTTGTGGCAATTTGACCTTGAACCAATCAGGTTTAGTTAAAGCGATGTCTTGATGGATAGGATTGCTTTTTTTAATGCCATCTTTGATGGCAACAATACCACGTTTGTTTTTATACTTTGAACCACTTTGATTCGAGTTTTTATTTATTTGTTCCATCATTAATCAATAAGATACTAATTAAAATCAATATAACAATAAATCAGTTACTTCGGACAAATTATTCAGAGTATAAGTGGGCTCAGAAAAATCCATGGGCCAAACCTCATTATTGCGATTTAACCAAATGGTATCCATTTCTGCTTTATGAGCTCCCATTACATCATTCGTTGGGTCATCGCCAATATGAATAATGTCTCTGGATTCTACTCCTAGATAATCAATAGCTGTTTTAAATATTTCTGGATGTGGTTTTGCGACGCCAATGTCAGCTGAGTAAAAAGATTTTTTAAAGAATTGACCAATGTCCATTTTTTCAATCTCAGCATTGCCATTGGTAATGGCTGCAAGTGTGAAATGTTTTGCGAGTTTTTCTATAGCAGGCATCGTATCTGGGTAGAAACTAATTGTATTTCTAGCCTTTCTATAAACAACCATAGCCTCAGAAGCCATACTATCAGGGTATCCTACTGAATCAGCTAACTTTTTTAATAATGCAGTTCTGACAAATGTAAGGTCATGAAGCATGTCTTTATATTGCTCTAAAATGGGTTCTCTAAAAACCTGTATATCTTCTTTTGAAAATCGATTAGTAAGTTTCGGATAATGAATTTTGAGCCAGTTATAAAGTTCATTTTCAGCGTGAATAATCGATGGCTCTACTGGCCAGAGAGTATTATCTAAATCAAAAGTAATAACACTATATGTTTTCATACGTTGATTATGTAGGAATAGAGGTTAATGAAAGACTATAATTATACAGGTATGAAAATAAAAAAAGAACGCCGCGAATTAATAAAAAGTTACCTTTATGCTTTACCTTTAATTTTACTACTTTTTATTTCGACTGCTGAATCCAATGATGCATATTTGGATGCATTGATAACAGTCCCCGTAAGCATTGAAAATAGCTTAGGCTATAACATTGAATTCAATGTCTACATTACTAGTAGTCATAGACAAAGACAAAGAGGCTTAATGCACATAGCAAATCTGCCTCAAGATAAAGGCATGCTGTTTCATTTTGCACCTCCTAGACATGTGTCTATGTGGATGAAAAATACTTTAATTAAGCTTGATATCATCTTTATTGATACAAATAAAAAAATTATAAAAATTCATCGCAATGCTAAGCCACTATCCACAAAAAGCATTCCTTCGAACAAAAAAGCTGAATGGGTACTTGAAATTAATGGTGGGCTCTCTGAAACCAATGGATTAAACATCGGCGATACTGTTAATTTCGAAACCATTAGTACCGATCATTAATACAATCTGATAAACTGTAAATATTATATACATATCAATAGTTTATCTAACTTATTTGTTTTTATACAACAATTAGTTAATGCTTATAAATTGTCATGCCAATTATGTAAGGGGATAATCCTTTCTTAATAACTTTTTAAAAAAGGAATTAGTTAAATGAATAAATCAAGACTATTAGGCTTTGTTCTATCATTCTTTATACTCACTATTGGATCATCAGCTTTCGCTGAAGATGGAACTAGTGGTACTTTGAATGGTAAAATTCTAAGCTCATCTGGAGGTTCAATTGCTGGGGCTGCCGTTTCAGTTTCTTCATCATCAACTGGTGTATCAAGAAGTGCTGTAAGTCAAGCAGATGGATCAATAAGTATGCCTCTACTTTCAATTGGTACGTATAATGTATCGATTTCAGCAGGTGGTTATACAACATTAAACGATACTGTACGTATAAGACTCGGTAACACATCTTATAACTTCGTTTTGAGTTCAGGCTCAATGGAAGAAATGGTGGTTACTGCAGGTGCAAGGCAAGTTAAAGATTTTGACTCTACAACCACTGGAATCAGTGTCGATGTTGATGAGTTAATCAATACTACGCCTGTTGCAAGAAATATTACTGCTATTCAATTACTAGCTCCAGGAACTCAAAGTGGTGACTCTGCATTTGGTAATCTGGCCTCAATTGGTGGTTCTTCACCAGCTGAGAATGTTTATATAGTTAATGGCTTAAACACCACTAACTTTAGAAACTTTACAGGTTCATCTTCAGTACCGTTTGAATTCTATGAACAAGTTGAAGTTAAAACTGGTGGTTACCAAGCTGAGTTTGGTAAAGCTACTGGTGGTGTGGTAAATGCTGTAACAAAAAGTGGAAGCAATGATTGGAAATTTGGTTTCAATGTTTCATACACACCTGACAGTCTTGTTGAAGACAAACCTGATACCTATAGTTCTAGAAATAATCTTGATGAAAGAGACTTTATGGAAACTAACGCATGGGTCAGTGGTCCAATCATCAAAGATATGTTGTTCTTTTACCTTTTAGTGAATCCAGAAGACGATGAGTATGTAGATACAGGTCTGACTCAACAGTATGTCTATAAAAAAGATGAAACCTTCTTTGGTGGTAAATTAGACTTCTACGCTGGCGATAAAGTTCACCTTGAATACACTTACTTCAATGATGATTCTGAAAACGTTGAAGACACATATTCTTATGATGCTGATACAGGTGCAACTTCTTTAATTGGGCCAAGTTTTTATAACGTTGGTGGTGACAATCATATTGGGAAAGCATCTTTTCTAATTACGGATAATTTAACCGCAGCTATTACCTACGGTAGTAACGAATACAACAGAACTACCTCTGGAGCTAATGATGCTGAACCAGCATGTTACCTCCATCCTTCTAGTGACAAAAATCCAGGATCTGGGTGGTTGCCATGTGGTAATTGGACAAACTTTAGTATCAGTGTGGGTGACGATGAAAGAGAAATTATGCGTTATGATATCGACTACTATGTAGGCAAACATCATCTCCGACTTGGTTTTGAAGAAGAAGAATTGACTGCAGTTGATAACACAATTAACTCTGGTGGTGCTTACTATATGTACTTTAATTCTCCTTCATACGCTAGTGAAACTGGAAACGATGTGGCTGGTCAAGCTTATGCTAGACACAGAACATATATTAATGGTGGTTCATTTGAGACCACTCAAGAAGTTCTGTACCTACAAGACAGTTGGCAGGTTAATGATCAATTGATGGTAAACGCAGGTATCAGACGTTCAAGTTATGATAATAAAAATGCTAACGGTGAAACGTTTGTTAAAACTGAAGATCAAGATGCCATTAGATTAGGGGTTACGTATGACATCGATGGTGATGGTAATCGTAAAATCTTCGGATCTTACGGTGAGTACTATCTTCCAATTGCTGCTAACACCAACATTAGAATGGCTGGTGGTGAAACCTATATTCATGACTTCTATGAAGTCACTGCTGATCAACACGGTTCTGCTACTCCAGCTTTTGGAGCTCAAGTTGGTAGTGTTGTCTATGGTGACGGTTCAGTTCCAGATACTCGATCAACCACAGATAATTCTCTAGAGCCTATGTATCAAGAAGAGTATATCCTTGGGTACGCTCAAACTCTTGAAAGTGGAATCCTAGAAGGATTTGATGTTGGTGTCACATGGACTTCAAGAGATCTCGCTTCAACCATTGAAGACGTTGCTATTGATGCAGCTGTTCTTGCTTATTGTACTCAGAATGGTATAGACGGTTGTGCTGATATTTGGACTGGTTTCCATCAATATGTGTTAACTAATCCTGGATCTGACATGAATGTCTATCTTCCTGAATTAGAAACTACTGTTGACCTTTCAGCAGCAGACCTTAACTATCCTGAGGTTAGTAGGAAATATAAAGCGATTGCAATTGCCCTTGATCGACCATTTGATGGTGATTGGGGTTTAAAAGCATCGTATACTTGGTCAAGCACTAAGGGTAACTATGAAGGTACTGTTAAGTCTGATAATGGACAAGACGATGCTGGTATTACTCAAGATTTTGATCAACCAGGTCTGACTGATGGTTCATACGGTTATCTACCAAATCACAGAAGGCACTTATTAAAAGTTTTTGGTACAAAAGCACTTAATGAGAAGCTGACTTTAGGTATGGCATTTAGAGCAGAATCACCAAGAAAATTTGGTTGTATAGGAACTCATCCTACGGATGTCTTTGCATCTGCATATGGAGATTCATCTTGGTATTGTGAAGGAAAACTCACACCAAGAGCGAGTTCGTTTGAAAGTGACACAATTACGACCCTTGATGCAATGTTATCGTATCGAGTTTCTGAACGATTAATGCTCAGATTAGATATGTTTAATGTCTTGGATTCGCAAGCTGTAACCGACATGAATGAGTACGGTGAATCAGGCGGTGTAACAAATCCTAACTATCAATTGCCTATTAATTTCCAAGCTCCGAGAAAAGTAAGGCTTGGTATGCAATTTGATTTTTAAGATATAGATTTTTCGAAATCAAGTAATAAGAAAGGGTGCTAATTTATTAGCGCCCTTTTTTTATAAAGGGCCTTTTCTAAGAATGGCCCACCAACGAGCGATATTAATTAAGCTCATTAAAGAAGCAGCCACATAGGTCATTGCAGCTGCTGTCAATAATTCCCTTGCATGTGGCTCATCACCATCCTTTAAAATATTTCCTTTCTCTAGCATAGGCAGAGCTCGATCAAAGCTAGCATTCCATTCTGTAGGCAGAGTTACTAGATGGATCACGCTAGAGACACCCAAGGTTAAAAAGCCGCCTAGAAACATGATCAAACCCGATTGTGGTATGCGTGTCAATAAAGTCACAATTGGTGCAGCTATTAGTATCAAGGCACCAAAACGCTCTGCAGGTGCCATGGCTTTAACCAAAAGTGTTCTTAGTTTAAATGGTGCATAGCCAGTTGCATGCTGATGTGCATGCCCTACTTCATGAGCCGCAATAGTAATCGCAGTTAGGGACCTGGATTCCATTTTATCAGCAGTCAGTCTTACTGTTCTGGATCTAGGATCATAATGATCCCCAAGCTCTGTAGACTCAACATCTATATCTTGAAGGTTAAGAGCATCGAGTAGCTTTCTAGCAAAAGTAGAGCCAGTAAAGTCATAGCGATCATTGGGTTCACTAAATTTTTTTATAGTCCTAGTAACCCATAGTGATGGTGCGACAATGATAATTAAAATAATTACTATAAGAAAAAGATAGAACATTGATTCTAAATTACTTAATACGCTTCACTTTAATGCTTGAGTTAAAGCCTTCAACGCTTAAGGTAAATGAACCTAGTGCTCCCTTTTTAATATTTATCTTAGGATTGTTAACGTTTGCTGATAAAAAACCATTTCCAGTTTTTTTCCAGACCTGTCCATTCTCAAGTTCAAATGTTGTCTCGCCTGACCAGCCATTAAAGATTCCTAGAATTCTTGAGTTAATTTCTTCAGGTTCAGAGAGATCCTGACTCTTTCCAAAACTATTCTCTGAATTTGAAGCAACACTTGATTTTTCCTCTTCAACCGTCTCATCAACTTTTTTAGCCGTGTTAGCATTATCAGATTTATCTGCCTTATTTTTATCTCCCCCTAGGTCAAATAGTCTTCTCTTAGATTTCTTGACACTCTGAGTTCCTTTCTCATCAGAAATACGGTCATAACATTGCAAGCGTATCAGTGATACTTTGAATTTTTTACACTCATCAATCTTTTCATTCAATGTTTGACTATAAAGAGTATGGCTCGACATCAAAGATGTAAAAGTGAAAAATAAAACAACCAAACTTTTAATAAAATATTTCATATAAATAATACCGTTAATTATAGTCCATCATACATTCAGGAATACTGAGATCAATAACTTAAAAAATAATTGCTAAAGAGCTAAAACTATAGGCTCTTGATCCATATTAATGTTGCTAACTAACAACATTAATACCATTTATCCCCCATATTACAGTGTCTATTGAAGACTGAGCATTGATTAATAATGATTTTAGGCTTGCTTATAATGATGTTATCAATGAGAATAATAAGTAAGAGTAGTAAGAATATTTACTCATCAATACAATTGATGAGTATTATCTGCTACGTTTTAAGTTAATAAAATATGAGGATATATCAAATGAAGGTTAACCTTTTAGAAAAAGTAACAGGATTATTTGTTGCTTTAAGTATTACAGCAGTGATTTTTGTCACTCCTGTAATGTCACAAGATGAAGATGAAGATGCAGCTGAACTGGGTAAAATCCAGGTTACTGGTTCTCGTTTGAATCAAACCGACATGGAAACAGCTCAACCTGTCACTGTCATTTCAAGAGAGCAAATTGAGTTATCAGGCTTTGCTACCGTAGCGGAAGTATTGCAAACAACTCCATACAACTCTTTTGGTTCATTTAAAGAAACTTCTGGTTATGCAAATGGCCAAGCGTCTGTGAATGAAGTTTCATTACGTGGCTTGGGTTCAGCAAGAACACTAGTTTTAGTTGATGGAAGAAGAATTGCTTCAACCGGTGGATCCGGTGGTGCGGCTCAGAACTTGAACCAAATTCCAGCATCGATTGTTGAAAGAATTGAAATACTACGTGATGGTGCCTCTGCTATTTATGGTTCTGATGCTATCGCTGGTGTAGTGAATATTATTACTAGAAAAGATTTTGATGGATTAAATTTCTCAGTAACCTCTGGTACACCTCAAGATGGTGCGGATTATACCCAAGCAAATATTACTGGTGGTGTATCTAATTCCAAAGGAAATATCTTTTTTACACTTCAGCATTATGATAGAAGACCTCAATATTATAGAGACATAGACTATGCGAGTCATGCATACGACTATGATTACTTTAGTTCATTCGGTTATCCAAGTACTGCATATATGCTTGGTAATAATCTTGGTATAGGTGGTTACGTAGTTGATCCAAGATGTCCTGAAGTACCAGTAGGAAGTGGCGCTGATACAGGAAGCAACTCAAGTGATACCTTTCCTAACTCATACAGATGGGCTGGTGCATCAGGTGGAAGTGCATACGGAAGATGTGGTTATGATTTTGCTCAAGATATCATTTCTATTCCTAGGGCCAAAAGAAATGCTTTCTTAATGAAATCATCTCTTGATCTATCGCCAGATGTGACCATGAATACAGTGTTAATGATTTCTCAAAATGATTCCGATCAGAGATTTGCAGGAACGCCTATTACATCTCCATACCCAACAATATACTCAGACAATCCAAATCATCCACTTTATGCATATGGAATCGATTGTGCTGCAGCTACTGTGGATTGTGGTACAGCAATTATGTTAATGAGATCCGTTCCAAACGGAACTCGTGATAACAATGTGGTCACAAATATTCAAGATCTTAGAATAGGATTTGAAGGTATCTTTGATATATTGGGTGGCGCTAATTGGGAATTAAATCTCCAAGTAGTGAACAATGATACTGATAACACTACTCAAAACTTAGTGAATAAAAGCTTACTTCAAGCGGGCCTAGATAATTTTGAAGTTGACCCTTGGGGCATTAATAGCACTCTTGATGAAGTGGCAGCACAAATGTTGGCATTCAATCATACGTCCATTTATCAAGCTGACTTAAAATCACAAACCATGGACTTCATCATGGATTTTGATATTGGTGAGTTAGCAGGTGGAGCAATTGGAATGGTTGTTGGTGCTGAATATAATCAACTCTATTTCAAGCAATTGAATGATCCAGAATCCAATGCATTTATCATTGCTGGTTCAGCCGGTGGCGATAATATACAAGCTCAGAGATCAAGAAAATCTATGTTCTTTGAAATGGGATTGCCATGGACAGAAAAACTGAATACAAGCATTGCTGGTCGATATGACAGTTACAGTAGTGATGGTATTGGAAGTAACTTTTCTCCACAGATCAATATGTCTTATAGACCAAATGACTGGATTCTTGTTAGAGCAACATACGGTGAAGGATTTAGAGCAGCAGGCATGGATGAGTTGTATGGTAATAGATCAGAAAGCTTTCCATCCGGAATTGATATTGTAGGTTGTGCGAGTGGTGCATCCGTTTGTACAAGTACTCAGTACAGAGCACTTTACGGTGGTAACCCTGAACTAAAACCTGAATTGTCTGATAGCTGGACATACGGTGTAGTTCTTGCCCCTCTTCCAGAGTTAACAGTGCAACTTGGATTTTGGCATACTGAATATGAGAACCTAATTACAACCTCTAGCTTAAATCGTGAGTTCTCAGCTGAAGCAGCAGGTCTAACAAACTATGTTGTTCGTTATGGTGCTGGTGATATAGGCCCTCAAGGAGGGGTAAATTATGTTTCTCTGCAATACAATAACTTTGCTGGCGTTGAAGCAGAAGGGCTTGATATTGATATTACATACATTATAGACACTGATAACATGGGCCGTTTTGATGTTGGTTTAAGTGGGGCTAAATATCTAAAATATATAGTTCAAACATACCCAGAAAGTCCAAGAAATGAGTACCAAGGTGAAATGGGATTACCAGATCTTCGAATCAATCCTCACCTATACTGGGGTAAAGGCGACTTAAGCATGGCGCTAACTGGTTACTATCTATCGGGCCAATCAGAAGACCACGGTAGTGATACCTTCAGTGTTGGAAGCCATATGGAATGGAACTTGCAAGCTAAGTATCAACTTCCATGGAATGCTGCATTGACTGTTGGTGCTACAAATCTTACCAATGAAGAGCCAGAGCAAAATAGCGATTGGTATGGTTGGGAGCCATTCTCTTTCAGTCTTTATGACACAAGAGGAAGAACGGTTTACTTCCGATACGATCAATCTCTCTAATAAAGAGCAGATCTAGAACGATTAAGAGCGGGTGATTCACCCGCTCTTTTTTTTACTGGCCAGACAATTGTTGATTTAATACGAGAACTAATTTCTTTGCCTTATTGATTTGTTTCCTGCTCATCCTCTGCTTCAAATCCAGCAACATCTTTTTTGAATAAGAGACAGCCATGATCTCTTGAAAGTTTTCATATTCTAAAATATAAGAGCATTGAGGAATGGTTCTATCTCTCGCTTCTCTTTCTGCTTCATACGCATCCCTTAATTGTCTTAATTCCTTATCGGAGATGCTGTCTGCTGCTATGGAAAGCCAAGCATAGGACTTGACTAAATTCTTTTTAACGCCTTTGGCATCCCTGTAAGACAATCCCAAGCCAGCTTGGGATCTGACATGATTCATAAGAGCTGCTTTTTCATAAAGTGAAAAGGCTTTCTCATAATCTTTTCTAACACCCGTTCCATAACGATACAATCTGGCAAGACCATTGATTCCATCCATGTTTTCTTTCGCCGCAGCTTTCTCATACCACACCTTAGCTTTTTTAGCATTCATAGGAATAACTTCACCATTCATATACATTTCTGCCAATGCCAATTCTGCTTTGGTATAGCCTTGACTAGCCGCTTCAGAAATCCAACTAAACGACTGTTTGTAATTTCTTCTAAAATCACCATCACTGGTGCCTGATAGAAGTAAACTAAGGAGTGTTTGTGATTGAGGATCACCCTCTTCTGCTAACAAAGAACAGGCCATAACCGCTTCCTGACATTGATTTTCTTCTACCAAGGTTAAGCAATCCGATGAGATGTTTTGAGCGAATACATTTCCAATTAAAAATAGAAAAAATATTGATGTGTAAATTTTAGAGTATTTCATTGTCAAAATAGTAACCAATTTTCCCTAGATCAACTAGATCTTTATTATTATATTTCATTAAGGAGATTATCAATTCAAATGAACAAACCAAATATATTCAGAAGAACAGTAATGTTTATACTCAAGAGTTGGAGAAGGGTTATGGATGTCAAATACAATCCATTAAAACACGTAACCTCTCCAAGTCTACAAGCATACTTCATGTTGGTATTATTTAGTATTTGGTGTGTATTCTTCGGATTAATTGCTATATTTTATTTGGGTTTTATTAACTACAGTATCTTAGCAAGTATCATTATCCATTTATCAATCTTAATTCCGATGATGATTACCAATGCAGTCTTTATAGATGCGGAAAGAAATGGTGACAAATGGTTACAAGAATGGGAAGAAGATGAATATAAATATAAGGTATTTTTAAGACGAATAAAAATGCAAAATTTAGTTCGTTGGAATAGAGATATTAATGGATAATACTTTAAGAAAGAAACATTCAATCACAAACTAGTTTTTTACTACTCCAACTAGATCTTTGTTGTCTTTTTGGTTAAGGTTCATAGCCACGAGGGAATAATATGAAATATTTAATAACAATATTGGCAATATCATTTAGTTTGTCATCACTAGCAGTTGAAGAATTTGCTGTTGAACACTTCTTTAAAGACCCTGCAATGTTGGGGCCACAATTGTCACCCGATGGGCAATACCTAGCAGCGCTAACACCATTAAACATAAATAAAGAAACCCTTTCTCGTTGCAAGAAAAAAAGTCGAAGAAAACCAAAAGAAGGTGTGGTTGATATATGCAATCTTAGTAGAAGAAACATTGTTGTTTTTAAACTTTCAGATCCAGATATGGATTGTCAGAATGGCATAATAGCCAAGTGCTCAAGAATCAGAGTAACTCAACTTCGAGGTCAAAATGTAGCCAGTTTCTTTTGGGCCAACAATAATAGAATTATTTTTACCACAGGTGGAGACCAACTCAATGGTATAACAGGCGCCATTGATTCAATTGGAATCTATGCTGTAAATAAAGACGGTAAAGAACCAATACAATTAGTTAAACCAGAAGATGCATTAACCAATCAAAAAGTTATCAGAACAGAGGTTTTAAATCTATTGCCGTTTGAACCTGAAAATATTCTAGTCGCACGTAATGATCGTAAAAGATATTATTTGGACGTTTATAAAATGAATGTCTATACAGGAAAATTTAGGCGTATGTTAACGCCTCCCGGACCAGTTATGGGATGGGGCGTTGACAATGATGGGGTTGTTCGATTGGCTGCAATGCAGGATGAGAATTCACTCAGCTATGAAACACAAGTTATGTATCGAGAGGATGAAGAATCTGAATGGACTGAAATAGATCGTTTTGAAGGCCTCCAAAATGGTTGGGGCCTGATGGGATTTACAGAGAATAATGAAAAGCTGTATGTGACCTCTAATTTAGGACAAGACACTTATTCTGTTAGTTTATTTGATCCTCAAACTGGAGAAATGGAAGATGTATTTGCTAATGAAGGGACTGATGTTAATTATCTAGGTTTTACCCCAACAGGAGAACCGGTCACGATTATTTACAATGACATCGATACCAAACCGCAAAGACATTATATTAATAACAAATGGAAAAACCTTATTGAGGGCTTCAAACAAGCAATTGGAGTGGATTATGTTGGTATATCCTCAATGAGTGAGTATGGGGAGAAAATGATCCTCAGCATCAATAGTGATATCAATCCTGGCGAATATTATCTCTATGATAGTAATAAAAATAATATAGTTTACCTAGGATCAACAAGACCATGGATTGACCCAAAAACCATGTCTAAAATGAAGCCGATTACTTATGAGGCAAGAGATGGTGAAACAATATACGCCTTCTTGACCATACCGATAGACAGTGATGGAAAGGATCTTCCGCTAATTATCAATCCACATGGAGGGCCATTTGGAATACAAGATCAGTGGCGATTCAATCCTGAAACGCAGTTTTTTGCCAATCAAGGCTATGCTGTAATGCAAATTAATTTTAGAGGCTCGGGTGGTTATGGTAAGAGATTTGAAAGAATCGGTTACAAAAGATGGGGTCTTGAGATGCAAGATGATATTAGTGATGGAGTCCAGTGGGCTATTGATCAAGGAATAGCTGATTCTGAACACGTCTGTATCTATGGAGCGAGCTATGGTGGTTATGCAACTATGGCTGGCATTACACTAACACCAGAACTTTATCGATGTGCAGTTAATTATGTTGGTATTTGGGATCTTAAAATGCTCTATGAGCAAAATGGTAGATGGGTTGAGCGAATGGATCGTTGGTTTAAAAATCATGTCATTGATCCTAAAGAGGATATCGATCAATTAGAGAAAACTTCGCCTAAGTTTCATATTGATAAGATTAAAGCTCCACTCTTCATTGTTCATGGTAGAAGGGATTACAATGTTAGAATTGAACAAGCTGAAACGCTTATGGATGCTCTGGATAAAAAAGATATTCCTTATGAAGTCTTGATCAAAAGGGAAGAAGGCCATGGTTTTGTTTTAGAAGAAAATAGAATAGAGCTCTATTCCAGAATGGAGACGTTCTTTAATGAGAATCTAGCAAAAAATTAATTACTGCTCTAACTCAATAATTCATTGACGGCTCGATCGGCCTGACTGATTGCAGCATCGACATAAGCGGATCCTAATGCATCGCTGTTGGCAATTGCTATATTGCCAAATGGTTTTCTCCCAATCACATGTGGATAGCGTTCATCGTTCCTACTCTCTGGCATCTCTCCGCCAAAGTACTCAGCATCAAATAAATTATTATACTCATAGGAATAACCATGGGCCCACCGATTGACGGTGATGGCCGCAACATCCTCTTCATTAAAGTCTGAACCAAACATTCCTCTCAGTTGATCAAATAATTTATCTTCATAATCTTGATAAGTCATTTTGAGTATATCGTGACGTCCCAATCGATATTGCTCTCTATTGGTATAACCTTGATTGGGTCGAGTGGGAACGTGTTGCATCATGAATACTACTGGATCTTCAAAAGTCTGTGGAAACTGATAATCACCTAGGCTCACTGGGAAATCAACATAGAAGCTGTTATAAAAATTACTCGGACATTGCAACGTATGAACTTTATTTTTTGCTAACATATGCCAATTTTTCATTGCTACCTGTACCCAAACCAAGGGCACTTTTACATTGTATTTAAGGGCCTCCTTTTGCTTTTCAGGCAATTGAGGACAAAGTTCTGGAATAATGCCATTGTTGCAAGCAAGTATGCATTGTTTGGCATGAACCCTATAGAGTGCTCCTTCTTTTGCATAAACTACCTCAACTCCATCTTTTGTGTTGGTTGTCGATACCACAGTACTGTTTAAACGGATATTAGTGTCTTGTTCTGGTGGTTTATCCAACATGGAATAGTTTGCTTTAGCAGTGACAATATCTTCCATGGTATTCCCAGGTATTGAATTGGGAATAAGTTTCCGAACCAATAATCTTGCAATCGTCGCATTGCCATCAGGAAAGTGAAAAATATAGGGCTCATCAGATAACTCATTCTTGCTCATGGAGTCACGAATACTCTCATCTACGGCGTCAACATCATACATGGTATTACCCTGAGCAATGATCTCATCGCTTACCTCTTCATTGTCTGTAAAACCCAGTCCTGAAAAACCTGGTAATCCGTCTGCCCAGCAACCAATAGCAGGAATGGAATCATTGCCCACTCCCCAAAGACCCCATAATAGACTATGCAAAAGAGCAATGACTTCCTCTCCAGTTTTATGGTATTTTCTTAAATAATCTTCATAACTGATGTTGTCTAATAAATAATATTTCTCTTCAAGGCTCAACTCAGGAAAAAAATCGGTTTGGTCTAAAAAAAGCTTAATAAATTCTTTTTTTGATTGATCTGAAATAGGCATCTGAGAGGCAACTCTTTCAATATTTTCAGGTTTAATAGTTTCTTTATAAGCGAGATCATATCTAAAACTAGGTACATTTTTAACAATTCGACTGACTCCATAGGTTGCTTCATTAAAATACATGCCTGCTTCGATCTTTCTTTTCTTGAAATAATCAAAATCATACGCCTTATAAAATTTTTGAACATCTATACCAAGATCTAATAATAATTGTTTTGAAGCTTCCTCATAATAGCTGGGTGACTCCAGAGATTGGCTACCGCCATAGGTAAGCATAGTCCGTCCATTAACAACAAATTCATTTCGTTTGGCATGGCCTCCAAAATCATCGTGGTTGTCTAGAATAAGAATTTTGGGGACTTTTCCTGTGCGTTCTTTAAAAAAATGAGCAGCTGATAATCCAGATATACCACCACCAACTACAATTAAATCATAGTGCTCGCCCAAATCTTCAGTTTCATCAATAAATCCACTGCCCGAAAATGCAAGCTTATGTGCGAGATCAAAAGACCCTGGATGATTGCCTCTTATGCCTGATAATGTAGGAGGATAATAATCTAAATCAACGCCTTGGGACCTCAAATAATCTATTGGTGAAATTGAAGCTGCTAAACTTAAACCTATGCCATTGACGAAGTCTCTTCTTGTGATTTCTGTCTTTAATTTCATTGCATTATTATTCTATTTTGAAAACAGTTTTTCCTTCTATAATTGTTTCCATAATTCTAACCTCACTGATTTCATTCGATGGAATATCATATAAATTCCTCTCCAATATGATTAGATCAGCAAACTTACCCGCCTCGATTGAGCCTGTAATATTTTCCTGATGCATTATGTAAGCTGCATTAATGGTATATGCCTTTAACATCTCAGTTAGCCCCATCCTCTCATCTTTATTCAGAGTGCCCTTCAGTCTATCATCAGGGTCTTGTCTTCTAATTGCAGTCTCTATGGCTATTAACGGATTCATAGTTGTTACAGCCCAATCACTGCCGCCAACAATTAAACCTCCTGCCTGAAATACACTTTGAATAGGATACATCCTATTGACTCTCTCAATACCAATTTCAGGAATATTTATTCCTGTGATATATTCATCAGGCATAGCCCATGCAGCTTGAAATGTGGCTGCAACATTCAATTCAAAGAATCTTGGTATATCGACTTTACTGATCATTTGCAAATGAGAAATATGATGACGATTATCAAGAGATCCATTCTCTTTAAGAGCATATTCATATGCGTCTAGTGCAGCCCGAACAGCACGATCACCAATAGCATGTGTGTGAACTTGTCTATTTTCAGAATCAAAACGAGCAACTGCCTTATTGAGAGAATTTTTTTCTAAAATAAGCTCCCCTATATTTCCTGAATCTAAATATGGTTCAAGCAATGCACCAGTTTGTCCTTCTAGGACTCCATCAACAAATATTTTTACACAATTGACATTTATACGAGGGTGATTAAATTCTTCTAACTTGAGATAAACATCCTCAAAGGTACTCGCATCATGAACAAAATTAGTTTTTCCATATTCTAGACAAGTCGATACTCTCAGGTCTAATTCTTCTCGATCAGCAGCTCTCTTATAGGTTGCCATATGTCGTTGGCCCACAGCTGCTTCTAATACTGAGGTAATACCAAAGCTATGAGCCATCTCCTGAGCAATACTCAAACCTTTATCATAATCAGAGTCTCTGTCTTTTGGAGCAAGATCTAGTACTAAATTAATCGCTATTGACTCCCTTAATGTTCCACTGGGTTCTCCAGTTATAGGGTTCCTTTCTATCAATCCATACTCAGGGTCTTGTGTACTCATTGTAATATTTGCTAATTCAAGAGCCTTGCTATTTGCAAGCCCGCTATGCCCATCATTTGCCCAAAGAATAATGGGAATATCTTTACTGATGTCATCCAATAAAGATTTATTTGGGTTACCTGCAGGGAAGAGTCCTATATTCAATCCTGAACCCACAATCCAGCCTGTTGTTTTGGTTAAGTCACTGTTTAAACATTCTTTCAGTACATTCTGAATACTTTTAATATCATATAAATCAGTAAGTACACATTTTAGACGATTAATGCCGTCCCAAATTGGATGAGAATGTGCATCATGAAAAGATGGCATCATCATTTTTCCTTTTAGATCAATAATTTGGAAACCTTCATCGACTTCATTAATAATTAAATCTCTAGGTCCGACTTTAGTAATAAGTCCATTCTCCACCAACAGTGAATCAACGATAGACAAGTCCTTGTTGAAAGTATGTATTGAGCCATTGATATAGGCTACTTTATCCGACTGTATCTTTGATAATATATTTTCAAAAAGCAGGCATGAAAAAATAAAGGTGAATAATACTATATGTCTAATATTTATTTTTTTCATCGGTTCGTTTTAATATTAATCCATTGTCTAGTCATCATACGATCAACTCTTGGATTTGCAATCTCAGCTATAAATAATTTTTTGACTGTCTCTTGGCTAGGATATATTGTTGGATTATTCAAAATTTCTTGAGAAATAAAGTCTTTAGATTGCTCATTGGCATTAGCAAATTTAACCTTATTAGAAATCCTTGCCATCATCTCGGGCTGTAGAATGAAATTAAGAAATAAATGTGCATTTTTAATATTTGGTGCATCATTAGGAATTGCCATCATATCGACCCACATTTGAGCACCTTCTTTTGGAATCTCATAGCCAATCTTAATGCCATTGCCTGATTCTTGTGCACGATCACCCGATTGTAAAATATCACCACTCCATCCAAATACTAAACAAATCTCTCCATTGGCAAGATCATTGATGTATTTAGATGAGTGAAAATATCTGATATATGGTCGAATATTCTTAAGAAGCTGATACGCTTCACCTTGATAATCTCTTGGATTTTTTGTATTGGGGTTCAGTCCTAAATGAAATAAAGCTGCTTTAAAAACTTCACTGGGTGCATCCAAAAAGGCGACACCACATTTTTCAAATTGACTGATAATTTCTGGATCAAATATGACATCAAACGTAGCCATTTCAAACCCTTCACCCATGATTTCTTTTGCTTTATCTTTGTTATAACCAATCCCTGTTGTGCCCCATAAATAAGGAATTGCATAATTATTCCCTGGGTCCATTGTCGCTAACATTTTCATCATCTCTGGTTCTAAATGTCGTAAATTCGGAATGTCTTCCTTGTTCAATCTTTGATGAACTCCTGCAATAACCTGACGACCCAGATATTCAATACTCGGTCCGACGATGTCGTAACCAGTATTGCCGGCAAGTAATTTTCCTTCAAGTACCTCATTACTATCAAATACATCATAAATAACTTTAATACCTGTGGTTGATTCAAAGTCATCAATGACAGAATCATCAATATAATCTGACCAATTATAGACTCTAACTTCCTCTGCAAGGATGACAAAGGTGTTCACTGTCAAAAACAAGGTTAAAATAAATAATGTTTTTAATGGAATCACAGTCTGTCCTTTAAAGAATAGTAAAGCATACCTAAATAAAAACCCGGCCATCTCAGAAGCGTTCCACCTGGGTAAGTGTGTATCTTGACCTCATTAAAAACATCAAACCTTTTAGAAAACCCATCTATTGCTTCAGCCATGATCGTTCCTGCCAGTGATGCAAGTGCAATACCATGTCCAGAAAAACCATGAGAGAAATAAACTCCTGAATCTAATTTACCGATGTGGGGCATCCGATTGACAGTCACAGCAATGGTTCCACCCCAAGCGAAATCAATTCTTTTATTCTCTAGTTTTGGGAAAACATCGAGCATTGTTTTTCTGACATAGGACTTAAGATTGCTGGGAAATTTCCTTGCGTAGTTTTCGCCACCGCCAAATAAAAGCCGATTGTCTTGAGACATTCTAAAGTAATGCACATGAAATTTATTATCATGAGCGCAAACATTGTCCCGATTAATATAACGTGCTTCGTCCTCATCCAAAGGCTCTGTGGCTAATACAAAATTGTTAATGGGCATAATCTTTCCTGCAATCTTTGTTTCCAGTCTTTCAAGATACGCATTGCAGGCTAATACAATGGTGTTTGCGGTGACCTGACCTTTATCGGTGTTGATAACTTTCTTATCACTGCCTTGGTAATCAATAACTTTTGATTCTTCAAAAATCATAACCCCAGCTTGTTCCGCTGCTTTTGCAAGTCCTAGGGCATAATTGAGAGGATGTAAATGCATTCCCCCTTTATCCAAGGAGCCCCCACCTTTAAAAAATGGGCTGTGAAACATATCGTATACTTCCTTCTCATCAAGATAGGAGATCGAATTGTAATTGTAATCGTTATTCAGTTTCTCGACATATTCTTGATGCTTCCTTTGATCTCTTATGTCGTCTGAGACCGCCATATTTCCATAACTAAGATCGCAATCAATTTCATGTTGTTTAATTCTGTTTCGAACAATGTCTTTTGCATCTTCTGCCAAATTCCATAAGTCTGTTGCTAAAGCTTTTCCATAATCATGCTCCAGATCAGCAATTTTCTTATTGTGTCCACTGCCAACTTGGCCTCCATTCCTACCGGATGCCCCCCAACCTATTTTATGAGCTTCCAGTAAAACGACCTTGTAGTTTTTCTCTGCTAAGTTTAATGCTGTTAATAATCCTGTATAACCTCCTCCAATAACACAGACGTCTGCCACAATTGACTCTGTCAATTGATCTCTGGATACAATGTTATTGGCTGAATGTAGATAGTATGAATCGGGATATTCTGACTTGTCATTCATCGTCTGGGAAAGTAGTTTTATAAGGACTGTATAGTCTTCAATGTTGCATCAAGTGTGTTCTTTATTTTATCCATTAACTCATCGATTTGTTGTGCATTGATAATCAATGGTGGTGCTATAATCATAGTGTCTCCGACCGCTCTCATAACGATTCCATGATCCATGGCTAAGTCCCTACAAATTGAACCCACTCCTATTGTTGCCGCATATCTTTCTCTGCCTTCCTTTGATAATTCAATTGCTGCAACCATGCCTTTAATTCTCGTTTCACCAACCAAATCATGATTGATTAGAGATTCCCATTGTTTTTTTAGATAAGGTGCTGTTTGATCCTTGACCGTTGCAAGTATTGTTTCCCTTTCAATAAAATTAATGGTTGCAATAGCGACTGCACAAGCTGCAGGGTGTCCTGAATAAGTAAAACCATGAGTAAACTCCCCTCCTTTACTAATAATGACGTCAGCTACTCTGTCACTCACCAGCAAACCACCAAGTGGCAAATAACCAGACGTCACTCCTTTTGCAAATGGAATAAAGTCGGGTTTTAAATTATATGTTTCTGAAGCAAACCAATCGCCCATTCTGCCAAAGCCTGTGATCACTTCATCGGCTACTAAGAGTATTTCGTGTTGATCGCAAATTCTTTGTATTTCTGGCCAGTAAGTTTGAGGAGGCACTATAACGCCTCCAGCTCCCTGAATTGGTTCAGCAATAAATGCAGCAATATTTTCAATGCCATAATGCTCAATGGCTTTTTCTAACTCTTGTGCTACATTCAAACCAAATGAATCTTGATCCAAGTCGCCTCCTTCTTCAAACCAATAAGGCTGAGCTATATGTTGGATGTTAGGTATTGGTAATCCGCCCTGTTCATGCATACCAGACATGCCACCTAAACTGGCTGCTGCAACAGTGCTGCCATGATAAGCATTTTTTCTTGCAATAATAATTTGTTTATCAGGCTTGTCCTGGAGTTGCCAGTATCGCCTTGCCATTCTGACCATCGTGTCATTGGCTTCTGATCCTGAGCCAGTAAAAAAAATATGATTTAAAGAATCTGGAGCAATATCACTAATTTTCTGACTTAATTCGATGGCAGGCGGATGAGCGCATTGAAAAAAACTATTGTAATAAGGTAACTCCTTCATTTGATCATAAGCAGCCTGAATGAGTTCATCGTTACCATAACCCAAACTGACACACCATAGGCCAGACATACCATCTAAAATTTTATTACCTTCTGAATCCCATATATAGATTCCATCTCCTTTTGTAATAACCCTTGTGCCTTTTTTAGATAAATCATGATGATCAGTAAATGGATGCAAGAAATGATTGCTGTCCATTGTTTGCCAATTATTAAGTTCTTTCTTCATATCTATACACTCAATAGTAAATATTCACGTTCCCAAGGGCTAATCACTTCAAAATATTTATTGTATTCATATCTTTTTATCGCAATATAGACTTGCAAAAATCGATCTCCCATAAGCATTTGCATAGCCTCGCTTTGTTCTAGCATATCAGTAGCTGATGATAAATTCTGAGGCAATTTAAAAGGTAAATTGTAAGCATTGGAATCCTCAGGTTGGTCTGGCAGTATCTTTTCCTTCATTCCTAAAAAACCACAAGACAAAGAAGCTGCAATGGATAAATATGGGTTCACATCCGCTCCACCGATTCTGTTTTCAATGCGTCGATTCTCTGGACTGGAAGAAGGCACTCTAAGACCAGTGGTTCTATTATCATAGCCCCAATAAAGATTAATGGGTGCATTTTGCCACCGTGTAAATCTACGGTATGAGTTTACATAAGGTGCATTAAAAACTATGGATTCAGGAATGTATTTTTGCAACCCACCAATGAAGTGTTTGAAAAAATCAGTTTCCTGATCTTTTTCATCATTAAATACATTCTTACCGCTCGCATCATTTAAAACAGAAATATGCCAATGCATTGCACTCCCAGGCTCATACTGCATGGGCTTGGACATAAAGGTGGCATAAATGTTGTGACGCATTGCAGCCTCTTTAACAATTCTTTTAAACATCAAGACCTGATCGCAAATATACAATGGATCCCCATGTTCAAAATTAATCTCAAATTGAGCTGTACCCATTTCATGCTCTAAAGTGTCAATCTTAATATTCATTGCCTCAGAATATCTATGAATCTCATCAAAAACTGGTTCAAATTCATCTAAGGCATCTATGCTAAAAGGCTGACGAACTGTTTCTTGCCTGCCCGAACGACCTATAGGAGGTTCAACCTCCATATTGGGCTCAGTATTTCTTTTTACTAGATAAAATTCCAATTCAGGAGCAACCACTGGAGTCATGTTTAAATCTTTATAAGCTTGCAATACATTTTGTAAAACCTGTCTTGGTGAAATATCCACTGCCGATCCATCTTCATAAAAACAGTCATTGACCACAGATGCTGCTGGTTCTTCAGCCCAAGGTAATCTTCTTAATGTATTCAGATCAGGTCTAACAATTATATCTCTGTCTGCAGGATTAATGACTGGTTCATCTATAAACTCACCCGTTACAGTTTGGATAAAAACAGATTCAGGTAGACGCATTTCAGATTGAGAAATAAATTTTTCAGCAGGCAGCATTTTGCCTCTAGCAATCCCTGCCATATCAGGCACTATCACCTCTACTTCCTGGATAGAATGCTCATTAAACCAATTGGACAATTCTTTATCTTTCATGATTGATCCTGAAAATCTTTACAGGCTAAACCAAAAGCATCAAAGATTACTTGAGAGAGTACATTATTACCAGGCTTCCATTCAGGATGCCATTGAACAGATAAATTAAAACTCTCAGTTTGATCGATAGTAAAAGCTTCCACCAACCCTTCGTGGCTGACTGCTTCGATAGTGAGTCCTTCTCCTAATGCTTTAACACCTTGTGTATGAAGTGAGTTTACCTCTACCTTCTCAAGACCTGTTAAATTATGAAGAAGTCCATTTTTTATCAGTTCTACTTCATGGCTGAGGCCATATTGAACATTATGAGATTGATCACGATCAAAGTCATGCCCTCTATGGTTAGAGTCACGCTCAAGATCCTGGTAAAGTTTTCCCCCAAAAGCCACATTCATTTCCTGAAAACCTCTGCATATTGCTAAGAGCGGTATACCTTTTTCTATAATTTTTTTAATCATTGAAAAAACAAATTGATCCCTAGGTTCATCCAGCATCATTTCTGGATTGATTAGGTCCTCTTGATACATCTTGGGATGAACATTTGACAAGCTTCCTGTTAATAAAAAGCCATCCATATTTTCTATGACTGAGAGATTAATATCTTGTTCTTGGTCAATTGGTACTAAAACACCAGTGCAACCTGAATAGTTATTAATAGCATTAATGTATTTCTCTCCAACCATATGAAAATAATGGCCGTCTTGATTGCGTTTACAACAAACAATTCCAACTAATGGTTTTTTAATAGAGCTCATAATATATAGTTCTATTTTACTGATCAGTATCTGCTTTGGCTACTCGTATTGACCTTTATAGAAACCAAGATAATTAGCTACATTCTTAATTCTTGTTTTCAATCCCTCAGCAACACCCATCATAGAAGGAATAAAAATTAGGACTAGATAAGGAACAAATAACATTCCAAAAATAAAGGTGACAGCAAGAGGCTGAACCAATCTAGCTTGCAAGCTTTCTTCAAACAAGATTGGCATTAAGCCCACAATGGTGGTTATAGTAGTTAGAATTACTGGTCTCAATCGCTCTCTAACTCCTTCAACAACTGATTGGCTAAGTGGATAGCCATCGGATATAGATTCTTTGATAGTCTTTACTAAGATAATGGAATCATTGACCAAGACGCCAGTAAGCCCAAAAAATGCCATCAAACTAAACATACTAAGATTAAAGCCTAAGATGTAATGTCCTAGTATTGCCCCAATTAAACCAAAAGGCACAACAGTCATAATCAAGAAGGGTGTGGTATAGCTTGAAAATAGCCATGCAAGAATAATATAAATAGAGGCAAGCGTCATAATCAAGGCTAAACTCAAATCACCTAAAGCTTTAGATTGCTCCTCAGCTTTACCCTTATACTCCACTTTAACATTGAATTCTTTTTCTATCTTTGGAGCAATATCTTTACGAACCAACTGTAACACTTGATTTGTCGTTGTTATGGAAGGATCTACATCAGCCGTTATGGAAGCCTTTCTAATCCCACCTTCTTTTCTAATTTTTGTGAAACCAAGCCTTTGTTTTAATAAAACAACCTCAGAGAGCAATACATTATTATTATCTGGAGTCAGTAAATAAATATCTCGAATGGTTTGATTTCTTGTTTCCTCAGTAGGGAGCTTCACACGAACTAATACTTCTTCTGTGTCTTGAGAAAAACGTTTGGCAATAGCGCCTGAAAAAGCATTACGAACTTGCCGAGCAACATTTTCTGCTGTAAATCCCATGGCCTCACCCTCGGGTGTAATTTCCAAGAGAATTTCTTGCTTGCCATAAGGAAAGTCATCTTCCACAGCAAGCAAGCCAGGTAATACTCTTAATTCATTCCTCAGTGCTAATGCGGCCCGCTTCATTGTTTGCAAATCATCGCTCGAAAGTCTTATATCAAGGTCTCTACCTGGAGGCCCTCCTGTTTGACCCTCAAACACCACAAAGCTTTCAATGCCAGGCATCATTCTTGTTGCGTCTTCCCAAGCATTAATAAATTCCATATTTCTAACATTTCTTTTATCTCCAGCTACTAACTCAACCGTATAAGATCCAATATGTGAGCCAGTTGTATTACTAAGAAGGTTGCCTCTCCCTGAATCTGAAGCGCCAATATTTCCAACACCATACTTAACTACTTCTTCTCCAACAAATTTTGAAGTTATTTTTTCAGCCTCAAGGGCTGATCTTCCGAGCTCTTTAACCATTAACTCAGTAGTTATTGTAGGAGTACCGGGTGAGAATGAAAAATTGGCATGAATGGTATCGCTTTCAGGGGTATCAAAAAATTCAAAGTTGACCCGACCTGAAAATAACAAACTCAATGACATTAAAAATAAGCAAAATGTTGCTATTACAGTAAATCGTTTTGATGCATAGGTTCTGATAACCAAGGGGACAACATATTCATCTCTGAACTTATTAAAATAAAGATCAAATGTCCTTATTTTTGTTTGTTCCGTTTGCGTCATCTTCTTCATGGAATGTCGAAGGTGCATTGGAAGAATTAAAAAACATTCAATTAAACTTGCAATAATAATCAAAGAAAGGGTAATAGGTACTGGCGCTATTATACTGCCAACATCACTGCTTATCATCAGAACAGGAAGAAAAGCTGCCACTGTAGTCAGGCAAGCGGCTAAAACAGGGGGGAACATTCTTTGTGCTCCAATTCTAGAAGCATCTTTATAATTCATTCCTCTTCGATGTAGAGTTGTGGTGTGTTCTGAGACGACGATTGCATCATCCACAACAATGCCTATTCCCATAATGAGAGCAAACATACTGATCATATCGAGTGATAATCCCATGGCATACATTCCACCAAGCGCTGCTAAAAAAGCTACTGGTATCCCCAAAGCTACCCAGAGTGCAATTCTTCCATTGAGAAAAAAGAATAAAACAATGAGAACTAATATTAAGCCTGTAGCCCCATTATCAATAAGCATATTAATCCTTTGCTTAACTGAATCAGCAAAAATATCATAAAGAATAATCTCTAATGATTGTGGGTACTTGCTGGCAATATTGTCCATATACTCTTCAACAAGTTGTTGAGAGATCAATGAATCAGAGCCTTGTGTTCTGTATACAACCAAGCCTATAGAAGGTCCTTTACTATTGATTCGATATGGAGAGTTTTCCTCAAATGTTTCGTAAACATTAGCGATATCTTTTAAGTAGAGTTTTTCACCCGATGACTTAGATAGGACTTCTATTTTTCTAAGATCAGTGGGATTTCTGGCAAGTTGTTCGCTTCTTATTTGTCTAGATGTACCACCAGAATTGATGCTTCCTGAGGGTAAATCTATACTAGAAGCAGCAAGTTTATTTGAAATATCCTCCAATGAAAGATCTAGTTCTCTGAGATTATCAGAAGGAACTTCAATCCAGATTTCTTGATCTCTAGCACCTTCAAACTCAACATTGGCAAGCCCCATGTTGATGAGATCATCACGCATTTGTCTTGCAAAATATTTAAGTGTTTTATTTGAAAAAGGCCCCGAAATATCAATACGACAGACCTCATCTCTTTGAAGGACTTGAGAAATAATAGGTTTTTCAATATCTTGTGGAAAAGTAGCTATCCTTGCAACAGCTGATTGAACATCAGTGAGAGCTTTAGACATCGATGTATTATCATTAAATCCTATACTAATTTTTGCTCTGCCTTCATAAGCAAAAGCATCAACATCATCAACGCCATTAATAAATCTGACTTCTGGCTCTATTGCATTGATAATATTTTCTTCAACGTCTTCTGCACTTGCTCCGGGCCATTGAATATTGATACTAATAATCTCTATTCCAAAATCTGGCATCAATTGTCTATTCAGTTGAGAGAGGCCAAATATTCCAAAAAGTATCAATAAACTCATTAAAAGATTTCCAGCAACTTTGTGCTGACTAAAGAAAGCAATCATTCCTATACTGGGGGTATGCTTATCTTTATTCGATGAAACTTTATTTTTCTGACTATAGTTCTTATACATATGTTATAAAGCGTTAACTTTGACTCCTTCGCCCGCCTCTCTTAGTTGATTAATGATCACTTGATCTCCATCTTTCAACTCAGATGATTCTTTAGCAACAATCAAAACCTTGCTTCCATCGTAGCCCAATATTTCAATGTATCGTTTCTCTAAACGCGATTCTTTAATTACAAATACATAAGAATCTTCATACACCGAAGTATCAGGTACAACTATAACTGCCTTATAAGTTTTATCAGGAACAGAAAGTCTGACAAATGCTCCAGGTCTAATTAGAGATATTTGATTGTCACCTAGTAACAGATTTGCAAAAACATCCACTCCACCAGTATTGGAAGTAATTTCTGCGCCTATACGACTAATCATAGCTTTGAAAGGTATGGTTTTTTTACCAGCAGTCCATTGAATGGATACAGGCCTGCCTATAACAGAAAGATCATCTTCCACTAACCTCCCATATTGAGCTTTGGATAATGAAAATCTAACCTCAAGATTATTAATATCAATAATTTCACCAATCTTATCATTAAAAGTACTGACCTGTTTTCCAAGACTGGCCGAAACATCATTAATCACTCCATCATAAGGAGCATATAGTCTGGTGTCTCTGAGATCTTTCTGAGCTTCAGCTAGAACGATTTCTTGTTGTATTTTTTCTAATAAAGCATTATCTCTAAACTGTTCAGATATATTACCTTGATTAAAGAGTTCATCCGCTCTCTCGAAGTCTCTTTTTAGTATCTCAAATTTAGCCTCTTCTTCAACCACATCATTTCTATACTCAAAATCGTCAATAGTTAGAAGTAGTTCACCTTCTTTAACCACAGCTCCTTCTTTGAAATTATCACTGACTTGAGTCACTTGACCGCCAACAAAGGCTCTTAATTCACTTCTTCTTGATGATAAAATCTCACCGAATAATTTTAATTGAGGTTGCACATCCGCATACTTAATAATCTGAGCTGAAACCGGCCATACCTTTTCTTCCATGACAAGCAACTCTGGTTCTGGTTTTGTAGCAGATAAATAAAAGATCACCATAGAAGTGAATCCAAGTAAAATCAGCATTGACTTGGTCGATCTTTTTAGCTCAAGAAAAAGAATTTTTATTCTATTTATCATACATATATCTCATTCGTCCTTAGGGTTTACTTGGATTTCTTAAAAACGTCTATGAATGCTAAAGAAAAGATTATGAGATATCTGTATTGGTTACAAAAAGTTACATTGTTTAAAGATTCGAGATGAGCATAAATTTAGCATGGCTCTCTGCGATTAAATCTCCAGTTGCATCCAAAATTACCTTTCCATGCATAAAGGTAACTTTTCCTTTTTGCTTAATGCATCTGCCTTCTAAATTGACTTTAGTACGAATAGGTAATGGCTTTCTATACCTCAAATCACATTGTGCAGTTTGTGCAACTTTATTTTGTAAGAATAGCCAATTGGCCATCACATCATCCAATAAACTAAAAACAATACCTCCATGTGTAATATTCTTATACCCCATATGATTCTCTAATGGAGTGAAAGAGCCACGACAAACATTGTCATCCATATGGAAACTAATCTTTAAGCCAATTGGATTATCAGGCCCACAAACAAAACAATTATTAGCTGAAAAATCTGGATCACTCATATCAGTAAAAACTCTCTCGAATCATTATTGCTGATAATCCTCCCTGCAGTTGATCCACAAAAATGTGCTGCAAGAACAATTGTTTCAGTATCTGTTAACTGATCAACCAGTTTTATCCTTTGCTCATTAGACTGAGTCTTATCAGCACAAAACATAGTTGATAGCCCTGGATAATTGACTTGTATCGGATTGTGTAAGATATCTCCTGTAAGGATACCTTTATGCTTTGCTGACTCTATCTCTATGCAATAATGGCCTGGACTATGGCCCGGTGTGGGCAATAAATGAATTCCTTTACCAAGATCTAACCCATTATCAATCAATATGGATTGTCCTGCTTCTATTACTGGCAGTACGCTATCTTCATAAACGAGTTTTGTGTATTGGTCATACGGGTTGTTAGATTCTTGCGAAATACTAGCCAATTCATCAGGAGAAAAAAGATATTTAGCATTGGGAAATGTAGGTATCCATCTATTATTTTCTAGTCTGGTATTCCATCCAACATGATCTGCATGAAGGTGGGTGCACATAACATAATCTATATCTTCTGCTCTGAGCCCAATATTATTTAGGTTCTGAAGATAGGCGCTTTCTCTTAAATTCCAATGCGCCAACACATCCGCATTAGCCTTATATATAGGACCATTACCAACCCTATTTTTACCATTGCCTATACAAGTATCAACTATAATATTTATTTCTGGTGTGCTGATGACATAAGAATGCATGCTTATTCGAATTGTTTTTTTTGCAAAGTCATAAAAAGGTTCTACCCAATTCTTATGCTGATTGAAAACCTCTAAGTCAATTTCTGGAAATGCTATAACAGCTTTAAAATTTTCAACACCATCCAAGACTTTTTGAACGGATATATCTCCAAACCTCTGAATTTTCATAGAAATTACTTTACTGAATTTAAGGAACTAAGAGTTATTTTAGACGAATACCAAATACATTACTAAACCAACCTCTTCTTCTTTTAAAAACCAAACAGAAAATAAGAGACGCAAACCCAGCAATCAAACCGTCAACGCCACCGGCATTAATTAGGATCATTGTATTTTTTCTAATGGGTTGCAACCAACCAACTGACTTGGATGATTTCGATTCTAATTTAAGATCTTTAATTGTTTGTTCTGTTGCAGATATTTTATTCTCTAGTTGTTGTAGATCAATTATAAAAGAATTAATTTGTCTTTCTGTTTGACTAATGTCTGCCTCTATAAGAGATGTGTCTATAGGAGGAGCTTGATCTATATTTTCTAGTTCAATACCAACGATAGGTTCATCACCTTCAATACTCACTATAGGCTCATCTACTTCAATGATCTCTAGAGGTGCATTTAATATGGTATTAAGCTCATTTTTTAAAGATGCTTCTTGTTGTCTGTAAGATTCCAATATTAATATCAACTGGGATCGATCATTGAGTATAGAACTTAATTCGCTCTCATTTTGATCAATTAATGGCTGCATGGATTTTTCTGCAGGTGTTATAAAAGCAAGAAAGACAAAAACTGTAGCAACAATAATAAAGAAGTCAGTAACTTTAGTGAGTTCTGTTATAAAATTTTTGACCACCGTTTGACCCCTATTGAAGTAAACCTAATTAAACCTAATCTAGAAAAAAAAGGGCCCTTTTGCAAGAGCCCTTTCAAATACTTTTTAAAATGTATAAAACATTAAAAGCTTTTTTCCCATTTACATACCGCGTGAGCCGTACATACCTGAGAGTATTGCAAGAACAATAATACCTACAACTCCTGCATCACCCAGTTGATTGATTAAATCAACTACGTTACCAAGCACAGCGCCTACAAATGGAACATCAGCTCCAAATACAACGCCTGCGGCAACACCTAGTGCTACTAAAGCTACAGTTATTTCTGTTAGTTCTGCTATCCAACCTTTGATTTTACCCATGATAAAATCCTCCCCTAATAAGTTAATATTATTTCCCCCTTCTTCAGTTAAATGAATAATAAAAAAAGAAGGAAATTCGATCTAAGCAAATGCACTAAGATGTGTCAAAAAGAAGCATGCTATTTGTTTTTATACAACATTTTAGAGATACGCTCCATCTCTTTGTGAGTAGACGATAACATGCATATCCAAAAAATAGATTATTCATCCATTTTTTTATTTTTTAATCTATCTATATGATATATATACATTTATATTTTTATTTTTAAAATATATTGAAAATACCTATATTTAGATCATTTACTGCGCTTTTTAGACTGATTCTAAAGTAAAGAGTGCTTGAATTGATATAAGTGAGATGGTGGCCAGAGGTGGAATCGAACCACCGACACGCGGATTTTCAGTCCGCTGCTCTACCGACTGAGCTATCTGGCCATTGGTTGCATTATTTTATAGAAAAAAAAATATAATTGATAAAATTTTTACTCATTCACTGGAATATAGTCTTTAGGTTTAGCAGAAGATCCTTCAAATAAAAATTTCTTCATTTCATTTTGCAGATAACTCCTTGAATCAGGGTCAACTAATGAAAGTCGGTTCTCATTAATTAACATTGTCTGATGTTCTAACCATAATTGCCAAGCTTCCTTTGAGATCTCATTGTAAATTTTTTCACCCAATTCTCCTGGATAAGGAGCCCGATCCATCACTTCTCTTTCATCTTTGAAATATGTGCAAAGTATTTTTTTATTCATTGTTGAATTATAAACTATTTATTATTATTTTTATTGGTGCTGGTAAGCCAAGCTTATGAATATTATTCCTATTGAAGGACTTCATTTTATTATTTGATTTTTTATAGTGACCTCTTAAATGGATTTCAATCGGATGCATCTCTAAATGATAATGAGAAAAGCTATGCCTTATTACTTCAAGCTTCTTGGTACCAATAAGGCTATTGTTAAAGACATTTTTACACCATTTTAATGGGTCTTCCTTGATATTCACTTGAGGCAGTGACCATAAACCACCCCATATTCCTTGATTATGCCTTTTTTCTAATATAAAACTCTCGTCCTCAAACCTTATGATTAAAAAGTATTCTGCTATTGTCTTTTTCTTTTTACTTATTTTCTTAGTGGGTAGGATGTGACTTAAATCTTTTTGGTATGCAAAGCAATTAGTATTGCATGGACAATTTCTACAGTTTGGGTTTCTTGAGAGACATACAGTTGCTCCTAGATCCATTATTGCTTGTGTGTAATTTGCAAAATCTTCTTTTGGGGTTATAAGTGTTGATAGCTCCCAAAGTTTTTTATTCACGCCAGACTCACTGTAATGTCCATGAATACCAAAGAAACGAGCTAGAACTCTTTTAACATTTCCATCTAATATAGGTCTAGGCTCAATATTGGAGAGAGATAAAATTGCACCTGCTGTTGAAGGTCCTATCCCTGGCAGTGAAATCAATGCTTCTAAATTCCTTGGAAATCGACCTCTGAAATCATTTTTAATGATGTTGGCGCTAGTGTGAAGATTCCTAGCTCTTGAATAATATCCTAAGCCAGACCATAGAGATAAAACATCATCCATATTTGCTTCTGCCAAAGTTTTCAAATTTGGGAATCTTATGATAAATCTTTCAAAATAATCTATCGCTGTTATTACTTGGGTTTGCTGAAGCATAATTTCAGAAATCCAAGTCTTGTATATGGATGAATTTTTTTGCCAAGGTAGATCTTTTCTGCCATGGGCCTTCCACCATTTGAGTAATGGCTTAGATATTATCTTTTGATAATCTTGTTCCAAAAAAGATAACTTAGCCTGCTATTTTAGTAACGCCAATAAATGCAACTATAAAGATCAGAAAATAAGTTGTATGGACCCAACCCAATGTTGTCTTCATTCCTGAACTAATGGATTCTTCAATTTCTGGACTAGAGCCCTCTGTAGCAAGTCTTTCAAAAGCCAAGCCGAGAGGAAAAAAGGCAATCTCAATGCCTAGGATTGTAATATTAACAAGGCCATATAATCCTACTTTTAGTGCGATAGAATCCACATCTGGTCGAACCTCAAATGGACCCGCACCTAGGAAATGTGAAACTGAAACGATAATCAGGCCTAAGCCTAAAGACCCCACTATGACTCTATTGATTTTTGATAGCTTCTGACCCCATTCCTTTTCAAGGTTTGCAGCTCCCCCTACATTGATGACCAACCAGGCTATTATAAATGCCCACATCATCACTAATGTTGAGATGCTTGGATCTAGGTAGCCAAGAGATTTTGACAAGTGAACACCCAAGGGTAATGCCATGACCCACATAACTCTTGGTAAAAGCTCAATAATTAGAGCCATCTCCAACATCTTAAATCTAGCTTCTACTCCCAAAGTAGGATCTGTTGATTTCTTGCTGCAAAGCATTACTCCAACATCGGTACCCAGCCAGAAAACAAACATACAGATATGTAAAAACTTCCAGATCTCATATTCAGCCATTCTTCAATCCCCTAAATTATTTTTAGTTTTTCGTAACTTCAGGCTCAACCACTTCGCCATCCTCTTGCCAACAAAAAAGTTCTCCAATATACATTGTTAACATGGTTTTTGCTTCTTCGGATGAATTGTCAGCCTCCAGTGCTTCCAAATTTCTTTGTGCTAACTCAATTGCTCTAGGAATACGCCAAGCCCTAAAAGCTCTGCTTTGTTCCATGCTGACTGAAACACGTGTTAGTTCTAGATAATCTTCTGTCACTGTTACATCAACACCGGACCACGAAAGACTTTGTTCTGACATTTTTCTACTCCAAAAATTTCTTTATATATGATTATCATTTAATGAAAATATTTTGACAACTCTTTATCAAATAAAAAGTTTAATATACTCTAACCTTACTTAATTTCAAAAAGGAACGATTATGAGACCTCATGTAGAACTTATACAACAAAGTGATCTATGTTGGCATCCAGCAGAAATGCATGGTGGAACGGGAAGAGCTATGCAGCGGAATCTTTCTTATGATGAAGAAGATGGATCATGCTCAACAAAAATCCTATTCGAGACCGCATGGGATCGACCAGGTGGTTACCATGAAGCCGATACTGAATGGTTCGTTCTCGAGGGTAAAGTTAAAATGGGTGATCAAATATTTGGGCCCGGAATGTACTGGAGAGCCCCTGCTGGTCTTAGAGTACCTGAAATATCTGTTGATGCAGGTACTGAAATACTTCTTTTTAGAGAATATGGCGACTGGGGTTTTTCTGTTTCAGAAGCCAATAAAAGTGAATTTATCCCAGAGGGTGGTAACACCGGCTCAGACCAACCAGGAACATTAACAATTTGTGACTCTACAAAAATGGACTGGATGGATAATATTTATGAAGGTGATACTCAACGCTTCCTGCAGTTAAAAATCCTCTATCATGACCCTTCTCCAGAAGGCGAAAATGAAAAAGGTTTCATTACCATGCTTGGTTGGGCTCCTCCCGGTTGGACAGATGATAGGCTGATTCATCATCCCATTTTTGAAGAAGCTTATACTTTAACTGGGCATCTTGATTACAATTTTGGAAGATTCACTCCAGGAACCTATTTCTTTAGGCCCGCTAAGGTTAAACATGGGCATTTTGTTACTGGTGAAGAAATGGGGGCGAGTTGGCTCTTTAGACTGGATGGAGCTCTTATTAATTGGGTGACTCTTAATTCACAAGTGATCGTAAAAGGTGATGCTGTTAACTATGATCCTAAAACACAAGGGCCTGTTATGGCAGGTTTACCGGTTCGATCAAAATCAACCGGCCCATGGGATTTAGACGGACAGTAGTGAATTATTAAGAAAATATAATATTTATCGGATGATAAGTATTATAATTCTATCCTTGAAATACTCTGGACTTTTATCATGAGCGGAACAATTGATATCGTTGTTAATCTATACACCCCACAAGAGGTTAAGTTGGGTCAAACTGGTTTGGATGAAGATTTTAAAGAACAGGTTAGAATGCCAAAAGAGATGAGAGGGGGCATTACTGTTGATCAGTATTTAGAAAAAATGGATACCGCGGGCATAGAAAGATCTCTTTTGATTGCTGTTCGAGCAGGTGATATCAGAATGCCAGAGTCTTTTGAAGTTCCTTATGAAAGAGTGCATGAAGTTTGTAGTGAGCATCCAAAAAGATTTTCAGGTCTAGCGGGAATAGATCCTTTTAGAGGTATGTCTGGCCTTAAAGACCTAGAGCAAGCGGTCAATGAATATGGTTTTGTGGGAGCTCACCTCTATCCACATTGGTGTGAATTGCCACCGGATCACAGAAAGTATTATCCTTACTACGCAAAGTGCTGTGAACTCAATATCCCAATCATGATGCAAGTTGGCCACAATTTAATTTATTCTAGAAACAGAAGATTGCCAAGTGTTGCTAGACCCATTTTGCTCGATCAAGTTGCTATTGATTTTCCCGAACTAAAATTAATTGGGATTCATATAGGCATTCCTTGGACAGAAGAAATGATTTCAATGTGTTGGAAACATGAAAATATTTATACAGCGGGCGATGCTTATGCTCCAAAATACTGGCCTAAATCTTTTGTTCATTATGCAAATTCATACGGCAGCCATAAAGTCATGTTTGGAACGGACTGGCCTGTTATCGATCCTATCCGAGCAATAGAAGAAGTGGATCATTTAAATTTAAGAGAAGAATCAAAAAAACTGATGTTAAGAGACAATGCTATAAAAGTATTTAATCTTGATTAATTAATGATGGCTGACTCTATCCAAATACCAAGTACATTCAGACATTTATCTATTCCTGATGGAATCAGAGCTGCGATGTCCAGAAACCCTAATAAAATTGCAATGAAGCATTGGGATCATGAAAGAACTTATCGATCTCTTGTCAATAGAATGGACATTATTACTAATGGCTTAATGCATGATTTTAATTTAAGCAGCAAAGACCACATCGCTATCGTTGCTGGCAATTCAATTGAATATATGGAAATTGTTTTAGGTGCCTCACAAGCTGGTATTCCAATAGCTACAATTAATCCTAAGCTCTCTCCACTAGAAATTCAGGCAATTTGTGATGATGCTCAAGCAAAAGTATTGTTTGTAGACCAAGCTAGTTCTGCCTCACTTTTGGATTGTGAATACGAGACAATTAAAAATATTATAGTTATTGAGAGTCAACTTGAAGACTGGATGAAACAATCCAAACCAATTGCAAATGTGCCTACCGTTCAAGAATGGGATGTTTTTACGATGCCCTATACATCAGGTACCACAGGTAAACCAAAGGGTGTTTTAGTTCCACATCGATCCAGAATTCTTACTTTATTTGCTATGGCAGTGGAATATGGATGCTATTCTCCTGATGATCGGTTTTTAGCCATTGCTCCCATGTGTCATGGTGCCGGAATGATATTTTCATTGGCACCAATTTTCTTTGGAGGTTACGCTCAAATCATGGATGGGTTTAACCCTGAACTCATAGTAAAAACCTTTAAATCAGAAAATATAACTGGTTTTTTTGGTGTTCCCACACATTTTCATGGAATTCTTGGTTTGGAAAAAAGCTTGCTCGTTAATCACCAAAGTAAATCTTTAGCAACCATTATTTCAAATGCAGCGGCTCTGCCACAAAAGATCAAAGAAGGCATCATTGAAACATTTGGAGAAGGCATGCTTCATGAAACCTATGGTTCAACTGAAGGAGGGATCATATCCAATTTAAGGCCAAAGGATCAATTAAGGAAGCAACAATGCGTAGGGCAAGCTTTCCCACTAACCTCAATAAAAATTCTAAATGAAGAAGGTGAAGAATGTGGACCGGAAGAAGTTGGAGAATTGTTTTCAACAAGTCCTTATTTATTCAATGGTTATTGGAATAGACCGGAAGAAACTGAAGAAGCACTACAATCAGGATGGTTAACAGTAGGTGATCTAGCTAAAAAAGATAAGGATGGCTATCTGTATATTGTCGACCGAAAGAAAGATATGGTTATTTCAGGTGGGGTCAACATCTACCCCAGAGAAATTGAGGAAGTCATGTTTGGTCACCCTAATATCAATGATGTTGCTATTGTTGGTGTGGCTGATGAAAAATGGGGCGAATCACTGAAGGCTTTTATAGTGACAAAAGATAAAAAGAGCCTCAAGCCAGAAGATTTGGAAAAATTCTGTAAAGGCAAGATATCAAATATTAAAATTCCTAAAATCATCTCTCTTATTGACTCGATACCTAGAAATGCCAATGGAAAGGTACTAAAAACAGAATTAAGAAAAAAGACTGATGGCTGAAAAACAAATTACAGTTGATTATTACTTTGATTACTCTTGTCCTTGGACATACTTGAGTTACAAAAGACTGAATCAAACTGTTTTAAGAACTGCATCCCTTATTAGATGGAAACCAATTGAGATTGCATATGTCCGTTCATTAATTAAGAAAAAGGAAATGGAGATCCCTCAAGCAGTATCTAACTATCGAACCAAGGATCTTCAAGACTGGGCAACTTATTGCAGTCTTAAAATTGAAATACAAAAAGACACGGATCATTGTATTGCAAGAAAAGCACTGCAAGGTGCTTTTCTTGCAATACAAAAAGATAAGATATATGAATATAGTGGCTTGGTATTCAAGTCTTACTTTCGAGAGTGTTTAGATATATCTAATATTGAAATATTACTAAATATAGGTAAAAAATCAGGGTTGGATGAACAAGAATTTCTATCGATAATTGAAACCAATCAATTTGATCAAAAATTGAAAAGCAATGCTGAAGAATTAATCGATAGAGGTGGTTTTGGCTCACCCACCATGTTTGTTGAAGATAAAATGTTCTTTGGCAATGATCGGATGAATTTAGTTGAATTTGCTATCGGTCAAGCAAGTGGAAAAATATTGGTTATTCCTGGGCAACATAACTCTTAAAAGAAACTTTGTGTTAAATTAAATTTATGGATAAACAGATAAAAACTTCTAGGCGAAATTTTTTAATCGGAGCTGGTGCTGGTATTTCTCTCCATTACTCGAATGCTGTAATTGCTCAAGATAATAAAATTGCTTATCGATCTTGGGAAGACATTGCTAGAAAAAAATGGACTTGGGATAGCATCACTCATTCAACGCATGGAACCAATTGTACAGGCCAATGTGCTTTCAATGTTTTTGTGAAAAATGGTGTCGTATGGCGAGAAGAACAACAAGGAGAATATGGATCATCCAGTGATGCCCCAGACTATGGACCTAGAGGATGTCAAAAGGGTTTAAGTCACTCAAGATATATGTATGGCAAACAAAGAATTCTCTACCCGCTAAAACGAGTGGGAGAAAGAGGCGAAGGAAAATGGGAAAGGATCACATGGGATCAAGCTATGTTAGAAGTAGCGGATAAATTTCTAGATTACAGTATTGAGCATGGACCGGAATCAATTACCTGTGGACTTGGCACACAAATGGTTATGAAAAGAGCATCTTATGCTAGCTTGCTAAGATTTGCGAATATCAGTGGTGTACAAATGCCGGAAGCATTTGCAGGTGTTGGTGACTTATTCTCAGGTGCACATATTACATTTGGTCATGTCACCTTGGGCAACACCATGGCTGAAATATACAAATCAAAATGTTGCTTGATTTGGTTCTGCAATCCAGCTGTAACTCGTATTCCAGATGCTCATTTTTTCTGGGAAGCTAAATATAATGGCACTGAGGTTATTTCAATCTCGCCAGACTTCAATCCTACCGCTATGCATGCAAGTAAGTGGTTAAACCCAAAGCCTGGCAGTGATATTGCCTTAGCCATGGCTATGGTTCATACGATATTAGAAGACAAAACTTATGATATTGATTACATGAAAGAACAATCAGATCTACCCTTCTTGGTGAGAAAAGATAATCTTAAATACCTAAGAGAAACAGATTTTATAAACACAAGTGATGCAAAAGATAATCTATTTTATGTTTGGGATCTTGCCAGTGAATCGTTGGTTGCTGCACCAGGAACAGGGACACCGCCAGTTGCACCAGGCACACCAGAACATTTGATTAAAATGCCTTCAATTGCTCTAGAAGGGATTGACCCAGCATTAGAGGGAGAATGGACTATTGAAACCGATAATGGTCCTGTAGAAGTAACAACCATCTTTGAATTAACCAAAAGAAGGGCCGCCGAACACTCACCGGAAATGGCAGAAGAAGTTACAGGTGTCAATGCCGAAGTAATTAGAGAAGTTGCTAGAAAATTTGCATCAGCAAAGCCTGGAATGATTTATGCTGGCTATCGTGCTTCAAAATATATACATGGAGACCTTCTACAGAGAGCTTTCTTTTTATTACTATGTATTACAGGCAATACAGGTAAAGAAGGTGGTGGTCTCACCATCACAAATCTAGCAAAAGACGATGCTGTATTTCCATTTGCAATGAAAAATCCAGCTGCTGCTTTTAGAGTGGCGACTCTATCAAGGTGGGATTATGTTCATGCCAATATGAAAGAATTTAATGAAGACATCTATGGAAAAGAATTAGCAGATGAGATGGATGATTATTTTAACCAATCTGTTGAAAATGGTTGGTTTCCAGACTATTCGAAAGTTCCGTGGAAAATGGGGATATTCTCAGGAACAAACGCAGCAGCTTGGCGTTCATCTGGGAAACGTTGGAGAGAAACTGCTTTTGGTAAACTCGATACTATAGTCACTTTTGCAACAGATATGGGCACAACATCAATGTACTCAGACTACGTTCTACCGATAGCTCATCATTATGAAAAACATGATTTTCATTTAGAGCCGAGAACACCCTTTATGCAGGTAATTGATAAGGCAGTTGAGCCTTTGGGAGAATGCATTGATGATTGGGCTGCTTATGAGAAACTTACTAAAGCTATAGCACAAAGAGCGAAAGAGAGAGACCTCCAGCCAATTGATGACAATGTGATAGGAGTTCCAATAAAACGAGACTTTAAAAAATATCATGATGACTACACAGACAATGGAACCATCACATCAGTTAAAGATGTGATTCAATTTCTTCTTGATAATACAAGTGGCATACAAAATGTTTCTTATGACGAGCTCGCTGAGAAAGGATTTATTAGAAACAAAGGTTCAGAAACAACAATGCATAGTAAGGAATCTCCTTATTACTCTGATATCTTTGACAGCGTCAATGAAAAAATTGGATATAAAACTCTCACTCATCGACAACAGTTTTATATTGATCATGAATGGTTTTTCGAATTTGATGAAGTGCTACCTAGACATAAGGATGCGCTTGTCAATAAAGGTTACCCAATGAAGATGCTTATGGGTCACGCGAGACATGGTATTCACAGTATGTGGAGAGACGATAGTTTCTTACTTAGCTTACAAAGAGGCGAGCCTGATATTTATATCAATCCTGATGATGCAAAAAGTAAAGGAGTCAGTGATGGTGAGCTGATTAAAGTTCACAATAAGGCTGGCTCATTCATAGCTCAGGCTCATGTAACATCAGCAATGGGGCCAAATATGCTTTATATGTATCATGGCTGGGATCCAATGATGTTTAGAAATAGACAAAATTTTGGTGCAGTGGTTCAAACAGGTGGGCTCATTAAGCCTACATCAATTGCTGGAGGGTATGGCCATCTGGGCTGGAAACCTTTTGGTTATGAACCCAATCATACTTTTCATGACTACACTTGTGATTTTGAGAAATATGTTGATAGCTAGTATCACCATTAACACAATGCAATTACATTAGAAAATTGGGCTAAATCTTTAAGTCAATAAGCATTGCTTAAAACACTTCTCCTCTTGGTACTGGTTTCAAAAATAGAAAAATAAGAGCTGCAAGAATGATGGGTATAATACCAACTATCGTATACGCCATATTCCAACCATAGGCTGTAGCAGCATATGTGATGGCTAGCGGCCCTAAACCGAAACCTAAATTAATACCTAGTGTTCCACAAAAACTAGCTCCAGTGGCTCTAACCTCAGCTGGAAAATTTTCAGCAATAAAGGTGGCCATAACTGCATACGCACCATAAAAAAATAAGGTCATTAATCCATAACTAATCAAAACCTTATTCCAAGAATCAGCAAACCAGATTAAATAAACAAAAGCCAAGCCACCAAGTAGCGCCCATACAATTATGGTGTTCCGTCTTATTAAGAAAAATTCACCCACAATTGCAGCTGCAATATAACCAAATGAACCTATTCCATAAGAAAGCCCTACTATCTTAATTGCATCAGAGAATTCCCATTCTCTGGCTTGTGTGAAATAAAGCACCAACATTAAAGTGCTGCCATAAGCAAACGCATATAGAAATTGTCCAGAGAATAAGAGCAAGGTCTTTCTTCTAAATTGCTTCGAAAATAATATCAAAGTGCTAGGTTGTGGTTGATCATCTGTTTTCTTATCTTGAGCTGCAAGCCATACTTTAGATTCTGGTAAATACTTATGGATAATCCAACCGTAAGGCACAAATAAAAATGCTAAAAGAAATGTGTATCTCCAGTTAATATCCAAAGTATCAATCATAAATACCACTAAAATTGATGCAAAAAACCATCCTAATGGAAAACCAATTTGCAAAATACCTGTAAACAAACCCCTAAACCTTGGTGGTGAAGATTCTGTTACTGTTGTCAGAGTAATAGGTGATTGAGCACCTGCTGCCGTAAATCCAAGCGTCCTAGCTGCTAATACAGCTAAAGTATTAGGTGCAATAGCCAAATAAGCGACAAAAATAGGCGTTAGAAATGTTGAAATCAATAATGATTTTTTCCTGCCTATGCGGTCAGTTAAAACTCCAACTTGTGTGCATAGAATGCCCGATATAAAAAATGTGATCGCAATATACCAGCCCACATCTGTGAGTTTCCATCCAAAATCAGTTTGAAATTTTTCACTCACTAAAATAAAAATAGAATGATCTAGATTTGCAAAAGTTACTCCAATCAAGCAGATAAAAAACACCTTATAAGACGATCCCGGTATTTGCTTGAAAGACTCCATTAAATTACTTTCTTGATTACTAACATTATTTTCTTGATTCATAAGCTCCTCAAATATGTATGTCTTGTTAACTCACTAATATATGTTTTAATAATATTAACAAGTTAGAACTTTATTTTTATCATTTAAATTGAAATAAGTAATTATGATGCTTCAATATTCAGCAGTTGGAATACAAAATGAGTCCCATATGGCGCTAGACATTAGTGACTATTGGAAAGACTTAGAACGTTTAGAAACAAGCATTGGTTATGCTGTATGGAATTGCAGCCTAGACCTTCCAGTAAAATTGGTCACCATCTCTGAAGGTGGAATTGGTGGTTGGTGTTTAGGAGGTGGGGATGAGCATATTCGGATTGCTCGTGAAGTGGTTCCAGAAATCCCAGGGAAAGAAACAGAGTTTTTAGGAAAAATTTGTAAAGAACATGGCATTTATCTTATTGCTCAAATGATAGCAAAAGCTCCAGACATCATGAAAGATAGAATCTTTAATATTGCTTTTATTATTGATCCTAAGGGCGAGGTCATTCATCAACATATAAAAACTTCTTTCTATCAGAGAGAAACAAACACTGCTCCGAGTGATATATGGAATGTCTATCTAGAAAAATATGGCGATGATCCAGAAAAACTATTAGAGGCATTATATCCAGTTGCAAAAACTGAAATTGGTAATATCGGCACATTAATCTGTGCTGAAGGCAGTTATCCTGAGGCAGCAAGAGGTCTTGCATTAAATGGAGCTGAAATAATTTATAGATCTCAATACCCCGAACCATGGATGGGGAATCAGATGAATCAGATTCAAAATCAGTCTCATGCGATCTTCAATACTTGTTATGTGCTTGCCCCAAATATTGGAGGAATTTATATGCCTGGAGGAGAGGACTTCAAAATGAGTAACGGCCGAAGTCAAATTATTGATTATCGTGGTCAAATTATTTCCGAGTATCTTAGTGGAGGAGAAGCCTTGGTGAGTGGCATTCTTAATATAGATGGACTTCGTGATTTTAGAGTCAGGGGGCAATGGCAAAACTTAGCTAAAGATATGAGAGTGGAAGAATATAAAATTATTTATGATGCCATGATGGCAAAGGGTGGAATTTACCCTAAAAATCTTTGTATGGATGAACCCCCTTTTACTGAAGAAGACCAGTTGGAGTTAGTAAAAAACCAAGTTAACAAAATGGTTGCTATGGGAATATATACCCCTCCCCCCGATTGGAAGCCATTGGAAGTCAGCGAAAAAGTTCAAAGCCGTATTGAAAAAGCAAAAGATATAAGTTAGCGACCTAATTTAGGTAATCTAATTTGGAGTTTAATTAGAGTATATGATTTATGGCTAAAAAGTTAAATATCACAAGGCGTGATTTTATGAATGGTATCGCTATGAGCTTGACAGCAGGCAGTGCATTATCGCCTTTCGAACTACTCGCCATAAACCAACAAACAAATCCTGAAGCTTTGTATCCGCCTGAACTAATTGGTATGCGAGGCAACCATCCTGGTTCATTTGAAGTTGCCCACGCCCTGGCTAGAAATGATGCACATTGGATAGAACCTACTGATCGGAGTGATCATGATTACGATCTTATCGTTGTTGGAGGAGGTATTTCAGGACTATCGGCAGCATATCTCTACAGGCAACGTCATGGGAGAAATTCAAAAATTTTGATTCTAGATAACCATGATGATTTTGGAGGTCATGCAAAACGTAATGAGTTTACTGTTGATGGCAAGCAACTGATTGGCTATGGAGGTAGTCAATCTATTGTTGACCCAAGCAGCTGGTCTCCTGTAGGAAAGAAACTACTCAAAGATATAGGGATTCACACTGAGCGTTTTTATGATTATTTTGATCGTAATTACTTCAAAGATCAGAAACTAGGTCGTGGCTTGTATTTCAGTCGTGATCAATATGGCAAAGATTATGTATCTGATAATATTTTGGGAGCAACAATAGAAGATAACGAGCAGAAGATGATTGATATTATTAATGCCTATCCGATTGCAGAAACATCAAAAGCTGCTCTGTTTAAATTATTAAATGAAACAGAAAATTATCTCCAAGGGTTGGGGTCTCAAGAAGATAAAATAAATTTATTGAGGCAAACAAGTTACAGTGATTTTTTAAGAAAATATGTCAATGTTACTGAAGAGGTTGTATTACTCTACAGAGATATCTCTCGAGGTTTATGGGGCATAGGATGGGATGCATTATCTGCTCTGGATGCCTATAAATCAGAAATGCCTGGAACACTGGGTCTTAACCTCAAAATAGCCGAACAAAACTATGAAAGAGATGAACCTTATATTTTTCATTTTCCCGATGGCAATGCAGGTTTCGCTCGCTCAATTGTCCGTAAATTAATACCCAGTTCGATTCCAGGTAAAACTATGGAAGATCTTGTGAAAGCAAGAGTTGATTATGTTGGACTTGATTTGAACTCATCTATGGTAAGAATTAGGTTGAACTCAACGGCTGTTAAAGTACAGCATACGCCAAATGAAAAAGCGGTGGATGTTACTTATGTCAAGGATGGAAGACCCTATCGGGTAAGAGGAGCCCATGTGATAATGGCATGCTACAACAACATCATTCCGGATATTTGTCCCGAAGTGCCTGATGTTCAGAAGGAAGCCATCTCCTATGCTACAAAAATGCCGCTGGTATACATCAGCGTTGCTGTTAGGAATTGGAATGCATTTTCAAATCTTGGATACCGAAGTTTCTATATTCCACAACCCAGTTTGATGCATTCGTTTGGCCTTGATTTTCCAGTCAGTATGGGAGGCTATAATTTCACTAATAATCCAGATGAGCCGACCATTATTCATGGTACTCATGTGCCCTTAGATCCAGATAAAGGCTTGAACGCACGAGAACAGTGTATAGCTGGAAGAACTAAGTTGTATGAAATGAATTTTGATAATTTTGAGAATAAAATTCTCAGTCAAATGAGTGGTGCACTTCGTAACGGTGGCTTTGATGCCGAGCGAGATATAGCAGCAATTACTGTTAATCGATGGCCGCATGGCTATGCGTATGAATATCTCGATTATTCTGATCCTGTGGAATTCAACCAAAACAATGGGCCGCATATTGCTGGCCGAGCACAAATTGGACGCATTTCAATAGCCAACTCAGATGCTTCTGCTTCTGCTTATCTTACTGGCGCTATAGATGCTGCTGATCGAGCGGTTAATGAGCAGTTAATGGTGTAAAATTAGGTTATTATAATTTTTATGTTCTGGAAACTGATAAACCCAATTACGATTGCGATAGCAAATTCATTCTTACATGGATTAATAAGTGCAAATATAATTGTCTTATATTTCAAAGGGGTTAAAACTGGGAAAGATTATGCCATTCCTGTTAGTTATCTTGAAAACCCAGAAGGCAGGCTGAGTTGTGTAACAGATCGACCATTTATTTGGTGGAGAAACCTAGTCAATTTAGAAAAAATAAGACTGTTGTATAAGGGAAACTTGATTGAAGCTGAGGTTGATATTGAGGTTGATGATAATAAATTAATTGCAGATCAATTAGAGGCTTTGTGTCTACACAGCAGGATTGATGGCTTGTTTGCAGAAGTTGGTTATAAGAATGGCAAACCCATAAGAAAAGATGTAGAGAAAACAGCAGGAAAGATGACGCTTATTCAGCTAAGAATTGATAAACCTTAAACTTACTGCTTTCTTTCTTGGGACATTCAATTGATCCAAAGGATGAGGTAAGACAGAACTTTCACTTAACTTCTCTGGGTTTCTAGCAAATGACATCTCTATTGCTCTAGGATTGCCCTGATCATCAATCCTGTTATTGTTTGGATGAACATGCACTAATGTAAGCTCAAAATTATTAATGAAAGTTCTTATTTCATCTATGTGATCATAAATATTATGAAACTCTATAACCATTCCAGATAAAAGTTCTGAATTTAATATTATTTCATCAAGAATTTGATACTCGTAACCTTCTATATCGATCTTAAAAAAAATGGGTTTTTCTTTAATCCGTTCTAATGTTTTTTTTACATTGGTATAGCCTTCTTCTTCAGCACCAATTTTTTCATAAAATAGTACTGCTTTATCTCTAAAAAAACGCATAAATTTTTTGTATATTTTAACTGCGTTATATGGAGCCTTGAATCGACCAATTAAAATACTTAAAAATCTTTTAATAAAAAACTTAGGCCAAAAAAACCCTCTCACTGAGTGATCATAGGCATTTACCACTATGTCTTTATGAGCAATAAAATCTTCTTCAAACCTCCAATTCTTTCCAATGCCCATGGAAATGAGTGCTGCGGTTTGTTCTATAGATTTTGATTCAACAAGGTAACCACCGTCATTATTTTTTCCTAAACGAATAAGTTGATAAGATGCTTTAGGCTTAAATTCTTTTGGTAACATAATCTAGATTAACCCTTCCTTTTAGAGTAGACCCCTCTATCAATGAGAGTTTTGATGGTTTCTTTAAAAACTTTTCCGGCATCAGCATGCTTCATAGGTGGTAAATTTTTTGGCCAAATTTCTTTTTCATACATCTTGCTAAAAATCTCAGTTTTTAAGTATGGGATCCAGTTTTGAAACTTTGCATTTTCCCTATAATATCGCAGAGCATCTATATTTATCTCTGATGCAACATACGTGTCTCCAACTATATTATTACTAGCTAAGATAGTACCTTTATAATCAATAATTGAAGACCTACCACCTAAAGCGCCATCAATTGTCGTAGGCGAATCATTATTCTCACCTGGCATTATTAACGAGCCAGTATTGGGTGCAATCATGTATGCGGTGTTATCAATTGCCCTTGATCTGTTTTGTACTTCGAATATCTCTCTTGATACCCAAGGTTCTGGTAATGATGCTCTATACAATATTTCTGCTCCATTTAAGGCAAAAGCACGAAATACTTCAGGGAATGATCCCTCTACACCTACTGTACCAGCAATATTACCTATCTTTGTTTTTGCAACAGGAAAGAAGGCCTCCAAGGAATCCCCATGTTGTTCTATCCATTGATCATATACATCATGAGGTGTTGTTGAATGCTCAACAAAAACTACAATATTCTTATGATGCTTATAAATTACATCTCCATTATCATCTATAATAAACACAGTATTAAAAAATCTATCTTTATATTCAGGTAGCCTTTCTTTAAGCTGACCAATAATAAAAGTATTTTTTGATTTCGCATATTCACCTAAGAAGTCGGTCTCAAAACCAGGTATTTCAGCAGCCATAGTATTCGCATATTGTGCTTGATCCATGTCCATAATCTCATCAACAAATCCTTGTATAGCACCCTCGCCGAGCGCAATTAAGCGAACAGGTAGTTCAAGTGAACACATATGTGTGACCATATCTATCATATTGCCTATGTGCTTGAGGTTTACGTTCACTTCGTCACGAGTTGATACGTGTTTTACTTTTGTTTGCAGGCCTACTGCTAAATATGGATCAATCATTTTTATCTCACTTTAATTTACTAAAGATAATCTTTTAAATTAATTTGATCAATACCTGGAACTATTGGTTTTACCAGGTCATCAAAATAATCCATATCTTTTGTAGCATCTATACCTACTCTAAGAGAGGTCTTGTCTGGTAGAGCTGCCCTATCTATTTCCCATGTAATAAAATCTGAGAATAGGTGCATTTTTTCTGCTCTTCCCATTCTAGTCCATGTGGCCCACTCCACATCATCCATATTATTAATATCAATATCATCATCAACAATGATCACTCTTTTTGCCATCCAAGAGAGATTAAAAAAACCTAAACTTAAATTAAATGCCTTATTAATAATCTCTGCAGGTTGATCATCCGATGACTTTTTAATGGCTATAACAACATGCATTAAGGGTCCTATTTTTGTATCAAAATGGATCGCAACATCCTTTACGAATGAAAAGCTTTCTTTTATTTTTGCACAAACACCTTTAGATAAACCATAAATAGTTAAATACCCTAAGTTATTATGTTCCTTTGCTCTGCCCGCCATTACATTATAGAACATTGCATCTTTTCTCTTCATAATGGAAGTAACTTTACACATTGGAGCTTCTTCAGTCCCATACTGATTCCCAAATTCTCCAAGGGTATTCTCTACCATGTTATTTAAATCCACTTTTGCCTCAATCACTATTTCAGATTCTATAGGTATAGGTAAACCACTGTCTGGGCTTAGTATGGTTTCAATGCCTTTTCCAATCATTCCGCCGGCAACCTCTAATTCCGAAACATCATCTGGGCATTTAGAAGCTGCTGCCATAAGCAGTGGTGGTGGAGCTCCAATAACCATAGCTACTGACATTTCTTTATTATTTTCTCGATGCCAATCATAGCTTTTCCTAAGATCGCTCAGACCACTGGCATTAATAAGAAGATGCTTTTGATCAACAATCATACAGCGATAGAAACCAACATTAATTACCCCATTTGGTTTTTTAAAAATACCTACTGCAGAAGTAATAAAAGGTCCCGAATCTAACTCAAAAAAAGTAGCCACTGGAAAATCCATTAGATTAATAGCATCATCAATATATATTTCTTCTGAAATAGGCCCTTTATCAAGAACAATATTCTCTATAGGATTAGCGACACCACTTAAGACTTTTCCTCCTGCATCATCGAAAGAATATTTTTCAGAAGCATCTGGATTGAAGATCAAACCGTATCGATCCATGGAAGTAAAAATGCCGCCAACTGATGGATGTTTGGCTCCTTTAACATTTTCAAAAATAAAAGCTTTGCCCTCTTCTTCCAATTGTTTCATTAAAGCTGGCATTTCAAATTTAGGATCTACCTCCTTAGATATTCGGACTAAGTCTCCCTTTTGGTCTAAAAGATCAAGTACTTCTCTAAAATTTCTGTTTGTCATTGTTGTCTCATTTTATGATTTGACTAGCTTACAATACGGTTAAAAAATTAGCTAATAGCTTATGTTTTACTTTATTAGAAATGTATCTATGAAAATTGTTTATCTATTGATAATCTATTGATACAGAAGAATAAGATAAAGGAATTATTATGAAAACAAAAGCAGCATTAGCTCTAAAAGCTGGTGAAGATTTAGTTATAGAGGAAGTTGACTTAGAAGGTCCTCGTGAGGGAGAGGTGTTAGTTGAGATTATGGCTACAGGAATTTGCCATACCGATGCATTTACATTATCAGGAGATGATCCTGAAGGTATTTTTCCAGCTATATTAGGCCATGAAGGCGCTGGGATAGTTAGGGAAATAGGTAAAGGTGTTAGTAGTGTAAAAGTAGGTGATCATGTCATTCCACTTTATACACCTGAATGCAGAGAATGTAATTTTTGCATCAATCCAAAAACAAACCTATGTCAGTCAATCAGAGAAACACAAGGACAAGGACTGATGCCAGATGGTACTTCGAGGTTTACATTGCAAGGTGAAAGTATTTATCACTATATGGGTTGTTCAACATTTTCTAATTTCACAGTTTTACCTGAGATAGCAGTGGCTAAGATTCGTGAAGATGCCCCATTTGATAAAGTTTGTTACATCGGCTGTGGTGTAACCACCGGAATAGGTGCAGTTGTATTTGATGCAAAAGTAGAGGCAGGATCTAATGTTGTGGTTTTTGGATTAGGAGGAATAGGGTTAAATGTAATACAAGGTGCACAAATGGTGGGTGCTAACAAGATTATAGGTATTGATATTAATGAAGATAAAACTAATCTTGCAACACAATTTGGAATGACGGACTTTATTAATCCAAATAATGTTGATGATGTAGTGGAAGCAATACTTGATCTAACAAATGGTGGTGCTGATTATTCTTTCGAATGCATAGGGAATGTGAATACAATGAGGCAAGCTCTTGAATCCTGCCATAAAGGCTGGGGTGAATCGATAATAATTGGAGTAGCTGGAGCAGGACAAGAAATATCTACAAGGCCATTTCAGTTAGTAACAGGAAGAGTATGGCGGGGATCAGCTTTTGGAGGTGCCAGAGGTAGAAGTGATGTACCAACAATAGTAGATTGGTATATGCAAGGTAAGATCAATATTGATGATCTAATAACCCATACAATGCCATTGGATGAAATAAATAATGCATTTCATTTAATGCATGAAGGAAAATCAATACGATCTGTTGTTCTGTATTAGTATAATGTGTTCTTATATATGTTGCTGTAATATATAGTTATTTTTTTTTATTATATGTATTTATATATATAGCATACATAAGTTACGTATTATTATTTATGAAGTATCTTAATGGTTCATTAATACCAGGCATTTTCATAGGTGAGAAGTTTTCTAGTCTTTTATGCACTACATCTAAAGATTTCATAAGCTCAATGGTGCTAATATTATAATTACTAAGGCTATTAAAAGATGAAGTCTTATTATTTAAACCTAGTAAGTAGTAATAGTGATGAGTAGGTATAGCCGATTCATTAATTACTTTTGTAAATGTTTTCCTAATTGCTTCGGGAAAAACAACCCAATCTAGATCTACTGAATACTTAATAAGTGATTTTCTAATATTTGAGAGTGGCTTGGTAGGCTCCTTAAGATTATAAAAAATGTACTGATCTTCATTTTGAACTAAACTTTTTATTCTAAGTAATGACATTTCGTACAAAACATCCTCAATGTGATTATTGATTGGAAACAACTGTATAAAACTCTTTTTTTCTATCTTAATAAATTTCTTATTGGTCACCTGGCTCCATTTCATTTTTAATACATCATTTTTCTTCATACCAGTAATTAACATCATGTAAATTGCATACTTTGTAATTAAATTTACTTTATGAATATTTAGAGGATCCCATAGTTGATAGATGAACTTAGGCAACTCATGCTTTAAATCCATTTGAATATTTCTTTTATTATTACTGTACTTAAGCTGAACACTATTAACTAAATTAATAGGATTAGACTGAAAATCTATATAATTTTTAGTTACAGCATATGAAAATATTTTGGTTAATAAACTCATTGCACTATTAGCAGATGATGGCGTATTAGATATAGACACATACCAGTCATTAATAAGATCATGTGTAATAGTGATAATATTAAGTTTGTGAAATTTCTTTAACTTATTCCTGAGAAGATAGTCCTTACAATGATTAAAGTATAAATCTGAGTATTCTTTGTTATTCTTTTTTTCATTTAAGTACTGCATTGCAATATCTTCAAAAAACAAGGTTTTAGAGAACTGTATACTTTTTGTTTTCTTTATAAGATTAGGATCCAAACCTTTTGCAAGCAATTTTGTTGTTTGATAGTGTTTATCAAGCGCTTCTGAAATACTCAGCTTAGTAGTTGGGCCATGTGTTATCGTTCTTGGGTTTCCACCAAAACGTATTCTTCCATAGGTAATATAAGAAATTCTTCCTTTTGGATTTACCTTTAGCCTAAGACCCGGATACTTAGTGAATGTTATAAAATAAGGATTTTCTTTTAAAACTATCGCATCTATAAAACTATTATCTAGTGTATCTGATACTATATTCATATATATAGCATACTATTTCTTACATATATTTTATATTTATTTTTTTATCTTAATGATTTATATGTTTATTATTGTTTTATTACATATTTTTCATAAAATGTGTTCTAAAGAAAAACATCACCACCATTAGGGCTTAAGCATTGTCCAACAAAATGGTTTGCAGCTTCTGATGCAAGAAAGACATAAGAGGGGACTATTTCACTGACTTTTGCGATTTTACCCTTTGGTATGCCTGATTTTATATCATTTAATATTTCGATTGGTACATCAGCTAACATCCTAGTTTCTGTAGCTCCTGGTGCTACGCAGTTTGCACGAATATTTTTATTACCAATTTCTAATGAAAGTGATCTGGTAAATGAAAGTATTGCTCCCTTTGCAGCTGTATAATGTGAAAATCCAGCACTTCCCTTATAAGCCAGTTGTGATGCTGTATTTATTATCTTTCCATAGTTCCTCTTATACATAATTTTTAGAACCTCTCTTGTGCATAAGAAAGTACCTTTTAAATGAATAGAAATAAGTTCATCCCACATATTTGATGTCATCTCATGTACGAGGGCACTAGTTGCTATTCCTGCATTGTTAACAAGTATGTCAACAGTTCCATGATTGCTATTTACTTCATTAATCATTGATATTACTTCATTCTCTTTTGAGACATTCGCTTGAATTATTTGAGATTGGGGTGAAAGTTTATTTACTTTTTTAAGAACATTTTGAGCGTTCTGAAGCTCGGATTCATCTGGATAGTTTATTATGACTGTAGCTCCTTCAGCTGCAAATGCTTCTGCCACTCCAGCTCCAATACCTGTGGATGATCCTGTTATTATTGCAATTCTACTTTCTAATGCTGACATATTATTACTTATTTTTTGATGTGTATTATTGTTCGTATTCTAGTATTAATAATTATGATTATTAACTACCATGAATATAGCATATGAAAATCGTTATTTTAATTTATGAAAAATAATATCAGAACCAGAACAATTACAGCTTCTTGCTATCATGATGAAAACTTCTTTAAGAAAGAAGTAGCAACTATCTTCAATCAAGAATGGCAATGGGTTGGAAGATCTGAGATGTTAAAAAAGCCAGGTGACTTTATTACAACTCAGATAGCTCATTATCCTATTATTCTTATCAAAGATAAATCTAACAAAACATTAGGATTTCATAATGTTTGCAGACATCGTGCATCAAAAGTAATACTTCAGTCTGAAGGAAACTGTAAAAAAATCATATGCCCATACCATGGGTGGAATTATAACTTAGATGGGAGACTCTCAAATCCTTCTAACTTTTTTGGATCAACTGATTTTAACCATAAAGATCATTCTCTTTACCCAATTAATATTGAAGAAAAATATGGTTTAGTTTTTGCTAATCTGGATCCCAAATCCGATGCACTTGATAAATGGTTGGGTATTTTCTCAAACACTATTAATCAACATTATAGAGATGATTTTATATTTCATAATGAGCTATCTTTTGATGTTCATGCAAATTGGAAAACATATATTGATAACTATCAAGAGGGATATCATATTCCATCTGTCCATCCTCAATTAAATCGCGATGTGGTATGGGAAGAGTACTCTATTAATAATAGTAATAACTGCAGTATTCATTCAGTTCCTGAAAGAGCCAATAGCAGACAACCTGGCAGTTTTGGCTGGATATTTCCTAATTTTATTTTCAATGTATATGGCCGAGGAATTGTCTTTCAAAGAATTGAGCCAATTAAACCAAAATGGTGTAGAGTGGTTTATAATTTATTTAGACCATTAGATATATCAGCTGATGATTTTGAATCCAATGAAGGGAAATATCAATTAGAGGTAAGTCTAGAAGATCAGAATTTAATTCCAGACATTCAACAAAATTTACAAGCAGGAATATATAAAACTGGTCCTTTAAGTATGAAATATGAATCTAGCGTAGCTTTTTTTCATGATTTATTAATAAAAAAAATGAGCAAAGGAGTATAAAATGATTTTACTAACAGGTGCCACTGGTAAAACGGGGTCAGCAACAGCAATAGAGTTATCCAACCTAAAAGTTCCCTTTAGAGCGCTTATAAGAAGTGAAGAAAAGCGTGATGAAATAGAGGCTTTGGGTGGTGAAGTCATTATTGGATCGGCAGAAAATAGGGAAACTATTGACCAGGCTATGATGGGTATTGAAAAGCTACTTATTATTTTACCTAATTGTGAAAATCAACTAGAAATGGAAATGCAATTAGTTGATTCAGCAAAAGCTGAAGGTGTCAAACAGATTGTATACATGTCTTCAGTTGAAGCTGATGAAGAATGCACTAGCCCAATACCTAAACTTCATTGGGATACAGAGGTCTATATAAAAGATTCTGGCCTACAATGGACTATGATTAAACCTAATTTTTACATGCAGAATTTTATTGGCTCAGCTAAAACAATTGTTGAACAAAATAAATTCTTTCTTCCTATGAGTGATGGAAAAACAGGGATGATTGATACTCGTGATGTAGGTAAAGTTATTGCTAAGGTTCTGTCAGAAGAGGGCCATGAAGGTCAAAGTTATCAAATAACTGGCCCAGAGACTTTATCGTTTTATAATGTTGCTGAAAAATTCAGTTCTGTTTTAAAAAGAGAGGTTTTGTATGTGGATATGCCCATGGATGCGTATAAAAATATCTTATCTCAATTCCTTACCAATCAATGGCATTTGGATTCAGTGATCGATCTTTTTGCTGGAATTGCAGAAGGGGGAATTGAATATAAAACAGATACATTTGAAGAGCTTATTGGAACTCCACCTAGATCTTTAGAGGACTTTATTGAAGAACATAGAAATCTCTATACTGCTTAAATAATCTAAGTTTTCTAGTTCTGTTCTTGCCATCCCTTCCTTACTATAATAAAAGAAAATAGTATTGAAGGAATACCCATAAAGGCTGCCAATAAAAAGAAATTGGACCAACCATAATTATCAACAAGTTGTCCTGAAAAACCACTCAGTGTTATTCCTAAAAAAAACATGATTGAAGTAAATAAGGCATATTGTGATGCAGCATAATACCTATTGGTTAAGCTGGAAAGGAAGGCTATAAAAATCGATCCAGAGAATCCTAGGGCAAAATTATCAGCACTAATAGTAAGAATTAAAATCTCTATATTTGGACCCATACTTTCAAGCAATAGAAAGAATAGGTTTGTAAATGCCAACAAAATACTGCTTATAATTAAGGGCTTGGGTATACCATATCGGACAACTGAAAGCCCTCCGATAAATGTGCCTAAAACAGTTACTGCAAAGCCAAATACTTTTGTAATGGTTGCAATGTCACTCAAATTAAAACCTATATCAATATAGAAAGGATTAGCAACAACATTAACCAATAGATCGCTCATACGATACACTCCGATAAATATAATCAACATCAAGGACCAACTGCCATTTCTTCTAAAAAATTCCATGAAAGGCTCTAATATAGAGCTCCTAAATGAATAACCTACTTTGCTCAATGGTTTGTTATTAAAAGGCTCAGGAATCAATAAAACTGTTATTACTCCAACTAGCATCAAAGGGGCTAAAGCTTGATAGGCAATTTTCCAAGAATAGTAATCAGCTAAATATAAGGCACCTGCAGCAGAAAATAAATATGAAATTCTATAACCCAATTGATAACTAGCACCCATAGCTCCCTGATATTTATTACTAATAATTTCAACCCGATAAGCATCAATAGCAATATCTTGAGTGGCTGATGCAATAGCTATCCCTATGCATATTATTGCTAATAGACCAAGTTCAGTTTGGGGATCTATATTAGGAATAAAAAGTAACCCAGAAAAAATCAATACTTGGGAAAGGAGTATCCATGATCTTCTTTGACCCAATACCCTGGATAAATATTTAATAGAAACATTGTCCAAAATAGGAGCCCATAAAAATTTAATTGCATAGATCATGCCCACCCATGCAAACATCGTAAGATCAGTCATACTAATCTTCACGGAAGCCAACCAAGCAGAAAGGCTGGCAAATAATAATGGGTGGGGTAAACCAGCAGAAAATCCTAAAAAAGTCATCCGAATTACTTCCGGCTTTAAATAGATTTTTAAACCTAGCTGCGTAACTTCTTGCTTACTAGAATTCATAATCATACTGATTAACTAATGGAGCATGATCTGAGAATTTTTGCTCTTTATAAACATAAGAATCCATAACACTTCCTTCAAAATGGCTTGTTAGAATCTGATAATCAATTCGCCACCCAACATTATTCTGGTATGCTTTTCCTCTATTGGACCACCACGTATATTCATGATCGTTTTGATTAACTTCTCTAAAGCTATCAATGCAAGCTAAATCATCAAAAATAAAATCCAGCCAGGCTCTCTCTTCAGGTAAGCAACCAGAATTCTTTTGATTGGCTTTCCAGTTTTTTATATCTACTTCCTTATGAACAATATTTACATCGCCACAAAATATATAGGGTTTCTTATTCTTGATAGTCTTTTTTAATAAGTTGCTGAATTGATCCAAAAATTGATACTTTAGATCTTGTCTTATTGTGCCAGTAGTGCCAGAAGGAAAATAAACTGAAGCAATACTAAAGTTATCAAAACTACATTCAATATACCTCCCTTCATGATCAAACTCTTTTGAACCTAATCCTTCTATAATTTTATTGGGTTGTTTTTTAGAAAATATTGCAACACCGCTATAGCCTTTTTTCTCCGCTGTATGATGAAAGCAGTGGTAGGTCTCAGGCCAATAAATAGTGTCCTGTATATCCCCTAGCTGTGCCCTCACTTCTTGTAGACAAATTAAGTCAGGGTCTTCTTTCTTTAGCCAATCAAATAGGCCTTTTTTAGCCGATGCTCTTATGCCATTAACATTCAAAGTAATAATCTTCATAACTAAAAATATCTATGTAGTGGTAAACTGTTTATACACTAGTTAAGTTTATATCGAATGGAAAACTACAAACAGGAATTTATTAATTTTTCACTAAATCAAGGTGTCCTTAAGTTTGGTGAATTTGAACTTAAGTCAGGAAGAATGAGTCCTTATTTTTTTAACATGGGCCTCTTTAATTCAGGGAGCACTATTGCAAAACTTGGAGATTTTTATGCCCAAGCATTAGTGAATGAAGAAAAAGAATTTGATTTATTATTTGGTCCTGCCTACAAAGGTATTCCCATTGTTACATCTCTAGCAAGCTCATTATCGAAAAACCATAATATAGATAAGCCCTTCACATTTAATAGAAAAGAAGCAAAAGATCATGGAGAAAAAGGTCAACTTGTTGGTGCTCCAATTAAAGGAAGAGTTCTTATTGTTGATGATGTGATTACAGCTGGAACCGCCATACATGAAGCTAGTAATTTAATTTCAGAACTCAATGGAGAGGTAATGGGAATACTTATTTCTTTAGACAGGCAAGAGAAGGGTCAAGGGGAGCTATCAGCCGTAGAGGAAGTATCACGAAAACTTAATGTGCCTGTTATATCGATCGTAACACTGAATGATATTATTGAATACATTCTTGAAGATGGTAAAGAGTTCATTCAATTTATTGATCAGATTAAGAGTTATCGAGAGAAATATGGAATCACTTCTTAGGATTGACCAGTGTGGCCAAATCCTCCATCGCCTCTCTCAGATTCATCAAACTCTTCAACCACTTTAAATTGAACCTGTTCAACAGGAATAAAAACCATCTGTGCTAATCGTAAACCTGGTTCGATGAGTATCTTTTCTTTTCCACGATTCCAACATGAAATATAAACCTGTCCTTGATAATCTGAATCAATCAATCCAACGAGATTACCCAGAACCAATCCTTTTTTATGCCCTAGTCCAGAACGAGGTAATAAAATAGCTGCAAGACTGGGATCATTGATGTGGATTGCTATACCGCTGGGCACTAGTTCTGTCATGCCTGGCTCTAACTCAATGCTCTTATCAATGCATGCCTGTAAATCAATTCCTGCAGATCCATCTGTTTGATAATCTGGTAGACTGAATTCTTTACTGATCCTGGGATCAAGAACTTTTAAGTTGATAGTTTTTTTCATAGGTATTATTTTAATATTTTTATCTCAATCTCACTAGAAACATATGCAAAATCTTTTTTTAAACAGGGGTTGCTATGTTAACCTTCTCTTGGTATAAAACGTCACTTAGAATCAAATTTATTCATGGAAGAAATAGAAATGTCTAAAATATGTCAAGTCACAGGCAAGAAAACAACAAGCGGTAACAATGTATCGCATGCGAATAATAGAACTCGCAGAAAGTTTTTTCCAAACCTGCATACGCATCGTATTTGGGTTGAGAGCCAAAATAGATTCGTCAAATTACGAATAACAAAAAAAGGGCTCAGGACCATCGATAAGCTAGGCATTGATCATGTACTATTAAATCTAAAAGAATATGGGGAAAGAGGATAATGCGCGAAAAAATAAAACTCGTCTCATCAGCAAAGACAGGTCATTACTATACAACGACCAAAAATAAGAAAGAACATCCTGATAAAATGGAAACTAAGAAATTTGATCCCACTATTAGAAAGCATGTCCTTTACAAAGAATCTAAAATTAAATAATTCTATCTTTAAACTAACTGTGCATAATTATCTTTATGCCAGAATTACCAGAAGTTGAAGTAACCAAGATAGAATTAGTGCCTCACATAGTAGGCAATACTATCAAGAAAATAATTATTAGAGATCATCGTCTACGATGGCCTATTAATTATCATGCGTTAAAAAAATTAGAAAATAAGAAAGTTATTTCTTTATCAAGAAGAGGAAAATATATTTTTATTAATAGTGAGGCAGGGACTGCTATGATTCATTTGGGTATGTCAGGTAGTCTCAGCGTTTTAGATCGAAATGCTATCCCAGAAAAACATGATCACTTTGATATTCAATTAGAAAATCAAAAAATAGTTCGATTTAATGATCCCAGAAGATTTGGCTGCTTCGAGTGGGCTGGTAAAAACCCAGAAAATCATAAGTTAATATCTCATTTAGGTCTGGAACCCTTGGAGAAAGGGTTTACTGGAGATTACTTATACCGAGTCAGTCGCAATAGAACTACTGCAGTAAAAGCTTTGATTATGAATGCTTCTATTGTTGTTGGCGTGGGCAATATTTATGCTAATGAATCTCTTTTTATTAGTGGTATTCATCCCAAAAGAATGGCAAAAAATATTAGTAAAAACAGATACATATCTTTATCCAAATCAATAAAAAAAATACTAAAAAAATCTATCAAAGATGGTGGTACTACATTGAGGGATTTTTCCTTCACTTATCAAGAAGAAAAAATTGGGTATTTTAAGCAGAAATTATTCACATACGATAGAGAAAATAAAAAATGTAAACAATGCGATGGAACAATTAAGAGAATAGTTCAATTAGGACGAAGTACTTTCTATTGTCTTAATTGTCAGCATTAAGGAACTAATAAAAATCTATTTCTGAATTTTCAATTAATGCTCTTGGATCAGAAGATGCTTTCACCGAACCATCAGATTTTTTATAAGTAACAACCTGCATGTTTCCATAATCGCCAATTTCCTTTAAAGAATGGCCTTTAGATACAAGGCTATCAATAACGTCCTCACCAAAAGCATCTTTCTCATGATGAATTTCATCTGGTAAGTATTGATGATGAAATCTTCTACCTGATGTCATTGCGTCGGCATCAGCTCCTTCAGTCCATGAAATTAAAGACAACAATACCATCGTAATGATTTTTGCGCCGCCAGGTGTTCCTAAAATAGCAAGATCATCTTTTGATTCAATAAAAGTTGGGCTCATGCTAGAAACCATTCTTTTATTTGGAGCTATTGAATTAGCTTCACCATGGACTAAGCCATATCTATTCGGAGCAAACGCTTTAGCAGAAAAATCATCCATTTCATTGTTTAAAATAAATCCTGCAGATGGAAGCATATAGCCAGACCCAAACCAGGTATTAATAGTCTGTGTGGTAGAAACACGATTACCATCTTGATCTAAAATAGAAAAGTGGGTGGTCTCTGTACCTTTTTCTTTAGGGTTTGCTTCAAAAGACTTGCCAATCTGTTTACTGGGTGTGGCTTGATCTAGATTAATACTAGAAGAGTGTTTGATTGCATTATTTTTACTAATGAGTTTTAAAATAGGTACAGCTACAAAATCAGGGTCACCGAGAAACTCCGATCGATCTTTATAAGCCCTTCTCATCGCCTCGGTAATTAAGTGGACAAACTCATCAGTATTCATATCTCTATAATTATATTCTGAGAGAATATTTAAGATTGTAGCAATTGTGGTTCCGCCCGATGAAGGAGGGGGAGCTAATGTTAACTGATAATCAGAAAACTTAACCTGAAGAGGTTCTCTTTCTACTATCTCATAATTTTTAAAATCATTTATAGTCCATATGGAGCCACTTTCATTCGATTCTGTAACGATAGTTTCCGTAAGCTCGCTGTTGTAAAAACCATCGTGTCCTTGGCTAGCTATAACTTTTAAGGTATTGGCTAGCTCAGGCTGCTTAATCAATGTGCCAACCTCTGGAATTTCACCCTCAAGAGTAAAATTCTCTATAAATTTTGGTGACATCACATCGATTGCTATAGCAACCTTAAGAGCTGTAATAAACCTCTCATATACAGGAAACCCATTCTCTGCTAAAGCAATAGCAGGAGCTAAAACTTGATCAAGTGGTAACACTCCATACTTCTCTGAAACATGAGTTAAGCCTGCTGCTAAACCAGGTATCCCAGCTGCTAACGTGCCATCAAGAGACACTCGAGGTATTACATTTTTGAATTCATCAAGATACATGTCTGCATCAGCCTTACCTGGTGCTTTTTCTCTAGCATCAACAAAAATCTGAAATTGATCAGATTCACGATGCAAAAGAAAAAATGCTCCTCCGCCTAAACCAGAGCTATATGGCTCTACCACTGATAAAACTGAGCTGACCGCTACAGCTGCATCAAATGCATTACCACCTTGCTTTAAAATATCATAGCCGGCTTGCGTTGCTAGTGGGTGTGCGGATGCAATTGCTGGAGCATTGGGGGTGACATTGCCAGCAAAAGAGCTCCAAGAAATAATGCAAGAGATAATAATGAAATATTTACAATTAGTAATGATCTTAAACATCTAGTTATTTACCATATTTTTTATTCAATGCGCTCTGAACGACTGGGTGAACAAAGCCAGTAATGTCTCCACCTTCTTGGGCTATCTGCCTAATCAACGAGGAGGATATAAAAGCATTTTGGTCACCACTGCTTAAAAATATAGTTTCAATATCATCCGCTAATCTTTTATTCATGCTTGCAAGCTCAAATTCATACTGTCCATCTGCTGGTGACCTCAAGCCACGAACAATAACATGAGCATCGGATTGTTTAGCAAAATTAATTGTCAGGCCGCTATACTTCTTAACTTCAATGTTACTAAAAGCATTTAGAACCTCGTTGACCATATTTAACCTTTCATCGATATCAAATAATGGGCTTTTCTCAGGGCTCGAAGCAACTGCAACCACTAAAGTTTCAAATAGCGTCGAGGCCCTTCTGATAATTTCAAAATGACCATTGGTGATTGGATCAAAAGTGCCAGGATATACAGCAATCATCTCTCTCTCCTTTTAACAACTAATTACAACAAAGAAGATAATAATATACCTTTCCAGCTTTTGATTCTCTATATATGTTCCATAAAGATCCATCTAGTTCTAACTCTAAAGCTCTATTAGACTCATAATAAACATAGCCTTTTTTTGAAATCCAGTTATTCACCTGAATTAAATTTAGGATTTTGTCAATTGAATAGTCACCATAAGGTGGGTCTAAAAAAATAAGATCAAATCTAGTTTCTTTGTTTTTCTGCTCAAGAAATTGAGTTGCGTCAATTTGGATATTTTCACAATTATCGAATTTAAATCTTTCAAGTTGTTGGCCTAGTGCAATACTAGCTTTTTTTGACTTCTCAATAAATGTAACACTTTTAGAGCCCCTAGATAAGGCTTCAAGACCTAAAATACCTGAACCAGCAAAAAGATCTAACACTCTCTTATTTGGAATAATTGACTGCAACCAATTAAAAAGGGTTACCCGAACCCTATCTGTCGTTGGCTTGATGTCTTCTTCTACGACCTTAACCTTACTATTTTTAAGCAGACCACCTATGATTCTAATTGTTTTATTTTTATTCATATCATTCTATTATATAGCGCATTTTTACACTAAATACCTTAATATTTTTAGTGCCTATATACCCTCTATTCTATTGATCTATAATGGTTTTTATCATTTTCTCTCATTATTTTTAGCACTCTAGCGGATAGAGTGCTAAAATTATTCTCTTTTTTTAAGAAATTATGACAACAGAACTAACATTAAAAAATGAACTAATGCTAGCAGGCCCAATGGGAAGCCTGCAAGCTTATATCAGTATTGTCAATCAAGCACCGCTTCTCTCGAGAGATGAAGAAAGAGAGCTTGCTTACCAATATCAAAATCATAATGATCTGGATGCAGCAAGAAAACTCATCATGTCACAACTTCGTTTTGTAGTGCACATTGCAAGAAGCTATAATGGTTATGGTTTATCGCTTGCTGACCTTATACAAGAAGGCAATATTGGTCTGATGAAAGCAGTGAAAAAATTTGATGCCGATCGTGGAGTTAGGTTGGTTACTTATGCTGTACATTGGATAAGAGCTGAAATGCATGAGTTTATTTTTAGCAATTGGAAAGTAGTTAAGGTTGCCACTACCAAAGCACAAAGAAAGTTATTCTTTAACTTAAGAAAATCAAAAAAGAATCTAGGTTGGCTAACCAAGCAAGAAACAGAGTCCATTGCGAAAGATCTTGGAGTAAAACCAAAAGAAGTGACAACGATGGAACAGCGTTTTGCCTCTAAAGATATGGCTTTTGATGGCAAAGATACTGAAGATGACTTCACTTCTCCATCAGGCTTTCTTACTGCACCTAATTCTGATCCTGCTGAAGCAGTTGAAGGTCATAACTGGCTTGAAGAAAATACAGCTCTACTAACAGAAGCTATGGAAGGGCTAGATGAAAGAAGCAAAGAAATAATCACTGCTCGATGGTTGAACGATAAAAAACTAACCTTAAAAGTATTGGCTCAAAAATATAGCATTTCCTTAGAAAGAGTAAGACAGTTAGAAGAAAATGCCATACTCAAGCTTCGTGAATCCCTCACCCAAGCTTAAACAAAAAAGAGAAGTCACAAGTTTTGTCCGAAGAGCTGGAAGGATAACCTCTGGACAAAAACATGCATGGCAATCCTATTGGGAGCTATATGGAATTCAAAACACAAAAAGAATTATTGATACAACCAATGTTTTTAATAAACCCAATAGAAAACTAATAATTGAAATTGGTTTTGGTAATGGAGAGGTCTTAATAGATAGTGCCTTAAGAAATCCAGATAATAATTTCATAGGTATCGAAGTGTATGAGTCAGGCATTGGACAATGCTTAATTCATCTATCAGATAAAAAATTGACTAATGTAAAGTTAATCAATGAAGATGCAAAGCATGTCTTAATCCATAGTTTTAAGGATCAAACCATTGATCAAATTAATATTTTCTTTCCGGATCCTTGGCCAAAAAAGAGGCACCATAAAAGGAGGTTAATCAATAAAGATTTTGTTCTTCTAATGCAAAAAAAATTAAAGAAAAATGGCTGTATTAATATCGCTACCGATTGGGATGATTACGCAGAACAAATTATTGATGTGTTTAATGAGAACAAACTCTTTAAGAAAGCCAATGACCTAACTCTTAACCTGGAAACAAAGTTCGAGAGAAGAGGTCTAAAATTAGGTCATAAGATACAAAAATTTACCTTTCAACTCCTTTAGAATTCTACCTCTCTTCAGAGCCTAATTTTATCATCGGTGCAGATAAGCTGCTGGAGCCTTGAAGATAGCGATCTATCGATAGAGCTGCGCCCCTGCCTTCATTCATAGCCCAAACCACCAATGATTGTCCTCGCCTGCAGTCTCCTGCCGTGAAAACCCCTTCTTTACTGGTCTCAAATGAGCCATGGGCCGCTGAAATATTGTTTCTCTCGTCTAAATCAATGCCCATTTGGTTAATTAATGTTTGATCTGGTCCAATAAAACCAAGAGCTAGAAACACCAAGTCTGCCTCCCAAACCTTTTCTTTGCCCTCAACAATATTCATTTCAAACCTTCCATTATTCTTTTGCCACTTTACTTCATTCGTTTTTAAGCCAGTGAGATTATGCTTAGCATCAAAAATAAATTCTTGGCTTAGAGTTGCGTATTCTCGTGGATCATTACCAAATCGCTTTATAGCCTCTTCATGGCCATAATCAGTCCTATGAATTACAGGCCATAGAGGCCAAGGGTTCAAAACATCTCTTTCAATAGGAGATTGATCAAGTAGTTCTAAATTAATCAAACCCTTACAACCATGTCTAATAGCTGTAGCAATGCAATCAGTCCCTGTGTCGCCACCTCCAATCACAATTACATTTTTATCTTTTGCATCAATATAGTTATCATCAGATAAAGAGCTGTTTAAAAGACTTTTTGTATTTTGTGTTAGAAAATCCATAGCAAAATGTATGTTCTTGCTGTCTCTTCCCGGTATATCTAAATCTCTCGGTATGGTTGAGCCAGTAGCAATTAATACGGCATCAAACGATTGCAGAACGGTCTCAGATTCTATATCGATACCAATATTTGCATTGGTCTTAAAAACAATACCTGAATCTTCCAGGAGGCTTACTCTCCTGTTCACTACGCTCTTAGATAGCTTCATATTTGGAATGCCATACATAAGCAAACCACCAATGCGATCCTCTCTTTCAAATACAGTCACTGAATGTCCAACTCCATTGAGTTGATCTGCTGCAGTTAGTCCCGCAGGCCCAGAGCCTATAATGGCAATAGATTTACCCGTTCTCTTATCAGGTATATTAGGTCTTATCCAACCTTCTTCAAAACCAACATCGACAATTGAGTTTTCAATATCTTTGATGGTTACTGCTGGTTCGTTAATACCAAGAACACAAGCGCCTTCGCATGGAGCCGGGCAAACCCGGCCTGTAAATTCTGGGAAATTATTAGTCTTTGATAGTCTTTCCAACGCTTCCTGCCAGCGTCCTTTGTATACCAAATCATTCCACTCAGGAATTAAATTATCGATTGGGCACCCATGATCTGATTCACAAAAAGGAACGCCGCAATTCATGCATCGAGCGCCTTGTAGTTTTAATTTATCTTTATTTGGTGGAGTATAGATTTCATAATAATCAAGACTCCTCTCAGATGCATCTCTCCAGGGTCTTTTCAGCCTTGGGAACTCCATAAATCCTGTTGGTTTACCCATGCTAATTTCCCCGCCTTTTCGAATTTCTATCTTCAATATCAAAAGTGGATTCTATCTCTTCATTGTGCTCAGTTCTTTCTTGTAAAACTCTTTTATAATCCGTTGGCATAACTTTTACAAAATGAGATAACACACTTGGCCATTCATTCAATATATTTTCTGCTATTTCTGAAGATGTATAACGATAATGAAGCTCAACCAACCTTAAAAGCTCTGCAATACTTTCCCTGTCTTCAACTACTTCTAATTCAACCATGCCACTATTACAATTTGACTCAAAATTATTATCAGGATCATAGATATAGGCAATACCACCAGACATTCCAGCACCAAAATTGACTCCTGTTGGACCAAGAATAACCACGCGCCCCCCTGTCATATATTCACAAGCATGATCGCCTACACCTTCAACCACGGCTCTAGCTCCACTGTTTCTAACACAAAATCGTTCTGCTGCCCTGCCTCTAAAAAAACCAATCCCAGAGGTTGCGCCATACATTGCAACGTTACCAATAATGATATTATTCTCTGCCTTAAATAAACTTTCTTTGGGAGGGGTAACAATTATTTTTCCACCTGATAACCCTTTACCAACATAGTCATTTGAGTCTCCGCTTAAATTAAAGCTAATTCCTTTTGACAAGAAAGCACCAAAGCTCTGTCCTGCTGAACCTTTAAAATAAACATTAATAGTATCGTTTGGTAATGCTTCTTCGCCCCATGCCTTAACAACCTCATTGCTTAACATTGCACCTGTTGCTCTATTTTGGTTGGTAATAGGAACCGATATTTCTATTTTTTCCTTAGATTTAATAGAAGCTTTAGCGGATCTAATTAAATGACGATCTAACACATTTTTAATATTATGGTCCTGTTCAATTGTTTTAATAACGCCTACATTGGGCCTTAAATCTGTGGCTTTCTGAAGCAGTAAACTAAGATCAAGGTGACTTCCCTTCCAGTGATCAATCGCAGTATTAGACTCCAACAAATCAACTCTTCCAACTAACTCATCAAAAGTTCTAATTCCTAGTGTCGCCATAATCTCTCGAGCTTCTTCAGCAACCATAAATAAATAATTAATTATATGTTCAGGCTGTCCTGTAAATTTTTCTCTAAGAATTTTATCTTGTGTAGCAATGCCTACAGGGCAAGTATTAAGGTGGCACTTTCTCATCATAATACAACCCATAGTAATTAAGGGTGCAGTGGAGAATCCCATTTCTTCAGCTCCTAATAATGCAGCAATAATTATATCTCTACCTGTTTTAAGACCACCATCAGTTTGAACTTTGACACGACTTCTAAGATTATTTAGCACAAGAGTTTGATGCACTTCTGCTATACCTAATTCCCAAGGTAATCCTGCATTCTTTATGCTTGTGAGTGGGGAAGCTCCTGTGCCGCCAACGTCTCCTGAAACAACTATATGATCTGCATGCGCTTTTACAACGCCTGCTGCAATAGTGCCAATGCCAACCTCAGATACTAATTTGACACTTATTTCAGCTCTTCTGTTGGCGTTTTTCAAATCAAATATTAATTGGGATAAATCCTCAATTGAATAAATATCATGATGTGGAGGAGGACTAATTAAACCCACGCCAGGAGTTGAATACCTTATTGAGGCAATCTTTTCGTCAACCTTCCTGCCTGGTAATTCTCCCCCTTCTCCTGGTTTAGCACCTTGTGCAATCTTTATTTGTAACTGCTTAGCACTGGCAATATAAGAAGCGGTCACACCAAATCGTCCAGAAGCAATTTGTTTGATCGCAGACGATTTAGAGTCCCCATTGCTTAATGGTTTAAATCGATTGGGATCTTCCCCTCCTTCTCCGCTATTGCTTTTTCCACCGATTCGATTCATCGCAATGGCTAAGGTTTCATGTGCCTCTGAAGATATGGAGCCAAAACTCATAGCGCCTGTATTAAAACGCTTAACAATTGAACTGGCAGGTTCAACATCTGAGATATCAATTTGTTGATCCTTTTCAATTGCTTGGAAACTCAATAAACCTCTAAGGCTCAGGGATTCTTCAGCTTGAGCATTGGCTATCTTTGCAAATTTTTTATAGGCAGACTGATCGTTCATCCTAGCTGCGTATTGAAGAGACCAAACAGCTTCTGGGTTCCAAGCTTTTTTCTCTCCTTTGCTCCTCCAATGATACTCTCCCGGATTAGGTAAGCTTGCACTAGCTAAGTTCTTATTATTTGGAAATCCTAGCTTATGCCTTCTGATGGCTTCATCTTTCAAAACATTGAACCCAGAACCTGACACCCTGGAAGCAGTTCCACTGAAACATAACTCAATCACATTATTGGCTAATCCCACAGCTTCAAATATTTGTGCACCCTTATATGATTGTAGGGTTGAAATTCCCATTTTTCCCATAACTTTTAATATCCCTTTAACAGCAGCCTGTCTATAAGCATCAATAAGCTCAATATCATCTGTCAGGGGTATTCTGTTTTCGGGTCCGCGATGATGGTGTGAGTGTCCTATTAATCCATCATCTCTTGCCTGTAATATTGCTCCATATGCTAGATAAGGATTAATTGCATCTGCACCATAGCCAAACAAGAGACAGAAGTGATGAACCTCTCTAGCTTCAGCTGATTCAACAACAATGCCTATTTGAGTTCTCTTAGCAATCTTCACCAAATGATGATGCGCAGCTCCACAAGCCATCAGCATAGACATTGCCGCTTTATCCTTCTTAGCCATTCGATCCGATAAAACCACAAAACTGAAACCCTTATCAACCGCTTCTTCAACCTCACTGCATAATTTGTTAATCCTTATTTGCAGAGACTCTTTTGAGTCCTCAGAAGCATCGAAAGTAATATCAACCGTTTTTGATCGTTGGCCATTGTGATTAAGATGCTTAATTGCAGCAAGGGCAGTGTCTGTTAGTATGGGGTTTTCTACCAGCAATCTGGCTGCATGTTCTTTGGTGGGTTCCACTAAGTTTTTTTCAGGGCCAATATAACACTCTAAAGACATTATGATTTTTTCTCTAATTGAATCAATAGCAGGATTGGATACTTGAGCAAATAATTGCTTAAAGTAATCAAAAAGTAACCTTGGTTTATCGCTTAAAACAGCAAGAGCTGAGTCATTGCCCATTGATCCCAGTGGATCTCTTAAATCATGAATCATAGGCAAGAGAACAAACTCAAGAGTCTCAGAGGTATACCCAAATGCTCTCATTCTTTGTAGTAGTTCTTTCTGAGAATATCTTTCGGGAATTCTGTTGCTCTTAATGTTTCTAAAAATAAGTCGGTTTTGAATTAGCCAATCTTTGTAAGGGTGTTTTTCAATCAGTGGGTTTTTTACCTCATCATCTGAAAGAACCACGCCCTTCTTAAAATCAATTAAAAAGATTTTACCTGGCTCTAATCTACCCTTAACTAGGACTTCACTCTCATGGACTGGCAAAACACCTACCTCACTAGCCATAATCACTTTTTGATCTTTGGTAATATAATACCTGCTAGGCCTAAGGCCATTTCTATCGAGGATGGAACCAATAACATCTCCATTGGTAAAAGTTATGCAAGCAGGTCCGTCCCAAGGCTCCATAAGCGTTGACTGATATTCGTAATAAGCCTTTCTTTCATCAGACAATGTTTTCTTTTTTTGCCAAGCTTCAGGGATCATCATAAGAATTGATTCTTCAATGCTTCTTCCATTCATATATAGAAATTCAAGAGCATTATCAAAATTACCAGAATCTGAACAGTTGGGCTCTATTATTGGGAAAAGATCAGAAGTACTTTTACCAAATATTTTAGATGAAATATTTCCCTCCCTTGCTTTCATCCAATTGTTATTCCCTTTTATTGTATTGATCTCTCCATTGTGAGAAATCAGCCTGTTGGGCATAGCTCTGTCCCAACTAGGAAAAGTATTAGTAGAAAAACGCGAATGAACCATGCCAAAATGAGATTGATAATCTTCATCTTGTAAATCCACATAAAATTTGGAGAGTTGATCGCATGTCAGCATGCCTTTATAAACGATTATTTTCGATGAAAGGCTACAAATATATAAAAGATCTGCTTCTTTTAGATTTGCATTCATCCGCAATTGATTGCTGGTATTTTTTCTAATCAAATAGAGCTTTTGCTCAAAATCCTGCTGGTTAATTTCTTGGCTATTATGCAACAGCAGTTGCTCTATATTAGGCATTGCTGCAATTGCTGAATCTCCTAGATTAGAACCTTTAATATCAAGAGGTACCATTCTCCAACCTATAAATTTTAGATCATACTCATTGCATTTCTGTTCTATTATTTTCTTACAATAATCTTTTTCTTCCTGATCTTGGGGAAGAAAAATAATACCAGTCGCATATAAATGAAGCTCTGTTGTCTCAATATTAAAATCAACCTTAAGTATTTTTTTCAAAAAAGATAAAGGCATGCCGGTTAATATGCCTGCACCATCTCCAGTATTTTTTTCAGCTCCTCTTGCTCCCCTATGATCCATATTCTCTAGTACAGTCAGAGCATCTGTGACAATATTTCTGCTTTGATTGCCTTCTATATTGGCAACAAAGCCTAAGCCACAGTTGTCTTTCTCAAACTGAGAGTCATAAAGTCCAACCTTATTTTTTGGCTTAAAATACATAGATAATTTAGCTTTTTAACAGTTCTTTTGGAAAAATCGAGAATCAACAATTTAGAAAATAAATTGCACATCAAGAACAACAAAAAAGATCATACCATTTTTTGAATATTTTTTCTCTAAGCTATGTATTATATGGAGAGAAAATATTTTTTACGGCTGTTTTAACAAGGAATCAAATGAATGAATTCAACTTAATTATAACAACCATCAATTCTATACTATGGAATGATTACACTCTTTATTCACTTCTACTAACTGGGGTGGTTTTTACTTTGTGGAGTGGCTTCTCACAATACTATGCGCTTACCCATGGGGTGAAGGTAATCAGAGGTGATTATGATAAAGCAGATGATCCAGGAGCTATTTCTCATTTTCAGGCGCTCTCAACTGCATTATCAGCAACAGTAGGCTTGGGTAATATTGGTGGTGTAGCTCTTGCAATTTCTTTAGGCGGCCCTGGAGCGGTCTTCTGGATGTGGATTGTCGGTTTTCTTGGCATGGCTATCAAATTGACAGAAGTTTCATTAGCTATGATTCATAGGGATACTTCGAATAAAGAAAACCCCAATGGCGGGCCAATGTGGGTAGTTGAAAGGAATCTCATTGGTAAGTCACCTATAATTGTCTTTTTTGGTAAATTAATTGCTGGAATTTTTTGTACTGCATTGATACTTAATACAATAACAGCTGGCAATATGTTTCAAGCCTGGAATGTAGCCAATCTAACTCAATCATATTTTGGTGTCCCCACAGTTGTTACAGGATGTATCTTAGCTATCTTAGTTGGTGCTGTGATAATTGGTGGCATTAAAAGGATTGGTGCTGTGGCATCAAAATTGGTTCCATTTATGCTTATCCTATATGTTGTAGCATGCGTCTTTGTACTCTCAGTTAATCTGGGTCAAATACCAAGTATGTTGACCTTAATAGTTACTTCAGCATTTGAACCATTAGAGGCTAGCAATGCTTTTATTGGAGGCACTGCTGGTTATGCATTTATGTATGGAATGCAAAGAGCTCTATTCTCAAATGAAGCAGGCCAAGGCTCTTCAGCTATTGCTCACTCCGCTGCTAAAACTGATGAACCAATCAGGGAGGGTGTAGTTGCCGGTCTAGAACCTTTTATCGATACTATTGTAGTCTGTACTATGAGTGCTTTAGTAATTTTAGTCACAGGCATATGGAACAGGCCAGCTGAAATTAATCTTGATCAAGCCACATTTACCCAAACCTCAGAAAATATATGGTCACTGGAGAGCAATGGATCTGCAATGGATTCATTGCAAAATGGCCAAAGAGTGTTTTTTGTGTATGAAGGGAATCTTAATATTGAAACTGGTAACAAACTGCAAAAAGTTTATGGAACGGTTTTGCAAACTAATGGCGTAAACTCTATTTCATGGAGCCCTATAGAAAGCAATACCAAGCCTGTTAGCAATGATAATGGACTCTACTTAGACTATGTTGGTGCAACTCTAACCGCTGCAGCTTTTGATAAAGTATTGCCTGGCTTAGGTAAATGGCTGGTTACATTGGCTTCTTGGTTGTTTGCTATTTCAACCATGATTTCGTGGAGTTACTACGGAGAAAAAGGGGTTGTTTATTTAATGGGAGAAAAAGGGGTTTTTCTTTATAAAATTATGTTTTGCATCCTTGTTGTTCTATCAACCACAGGATTTATCCAGACTGATGCTGAACTAAACATGTTTGCTAATCTTGGAACTGGTTTTTGTATTATAGCCAATCTTCCCATTATATGGTTGTTTGGTTATCAGGCAATGTCCTCCTATAAAGAGTACATACGAAAATTAAAAGCGGGGGAATTCACTAGGAGTTAAAAATATGAAAAAAGAAATTAAGATTAAACCTTTTTGGTATTCAGATATTTGGTTATTTCCAAAGCTGATTACTATTATCACTACTCTAGATAAAGAAGGGAATGTCAATGCTGGTCCTTATTCTCATATTATGCAATATGATGTTATGACGAAAAACCCAAGGATGATTGTTGGCTTTCGGCAAGACTCTCACTCTTTTGTTAACATTTGTGATACGGGTGAGTTTGTCATTAATTGTCCTAGTGCTTCACATCTGGACGATATGATGGAAACAGCTAAATTTTATCCTGAAGGAGTCAATGAATTAGAGTTTACAAAGTTTACCCAAATCCCATCTTTAAAAGTAAAACCTCCAAGCTTAAAAGAGTGTCCACAAATTGCTGAATGCACTGTCGATGAAATTGTAAAGTTAGAGAAAAGCACTGGTATTGTTATTGCTACAATTCAAGCAATTGTAGTGGATGAAGAACTTGAAACAATGGGTAGAGAAGAGCGTATAAGAACAATGAATCTTCCTATCGGTATGGGTGACGAAGCTAGACAAGAGTACTATCATGCAACCGTTGGAGAGCTAACGAAGCATAGATTAGGACAACCTAAGAATGCTATGCAAGGAGCAGATGCTGTTACTCATATGGAGTGGGATAAAGAAGCCATGAAAATGCTTATGAATGTTCCTCCACCGCTTAGAAAAATGGTTATTCAAAGTACTGAAGAGCATGCTGTTGAAAAAAAAGAAGCGGTTGTAACTTCTGAGGTTTTTACTGAACTTGCTAAATCAGTTGGAATGGATCCTGAAGTCATGGAACGCTTTAGAAGTGGGGGCTAAATATAAGTCTTAATGCATCTTAGTTTTTCGTAAGCGGTCTCTAAAAAATGGAAATAATAAATAAAAACCTTATTAAACATCAATCCTATATTGATGGTGAATGGTTAGAGATGTTAGATGGATCAAGTACATCAATATACAATCCTGCCAATCAAGAAAAAATAGGGGATGTATCAAGTTGTGGAACAAAGGAAATAAATAAAGCAATTGAAGCTGCCTGTATTGCTCAAAAAAAGTGGGCTAAAGTTCCTTCGAAAGAAAAATCAGAAGCCCTCAATAGACTGTATTTATTGATGCTTGAAAACCAAGAAGATTTAGCAAAAATTATTACTTATGAGCAAGGCAAGCCCTTACTAGAATCCAGGGGTGAAATTCTTTATGGAGCTGCATACATTCAGTGGTTTGCTGAAGAGGCTAAAAGAATTTATGGGGACATCATACCTGGACATATGTCTGACAGAAGAACAGTTGTCATAAAGCAACCAATTGGTGTTGTTGGTTGTATAACTCCTTGGAACTTCCCCTCAGCAATGCTTGCTAGAAAAATGGGTCCAGCGCTTGCCTCCGGTTGTGCTATGGTTTGTAAGCCTGCTCCTCAAACACCATACTCTGCTTTAGCACTAGCCTATTTATCAAAAGAGGCTGGTCTGCCAAAAGGTTTGTTTAATGTGATAATAAGTGATGCTGAGATCTTTGGTAGTGCAATACTCAAAAGTTCTGCAGTCAGAAAACTTACCTTCACGGGATCTACAGCGACTGGGAAAAAATTACTTAAAGCTTCGGCCGATACAGTTAAAAGAGTATCACTCGAATTGGGCGGCCATGCCCCATTTATAGTGTTTGATGATGCTGACCTTGAGTCAGCAATTGATGGAGCGATAGCAGCTAAATATAGAAACTCAGGCCAAACTTGTGTGTGTGCCAATAGAATTTATGTGCAATCAAAAGTTTATGAAAAATTTTGTGAAGGGTTTATTGAAAAAGTAAAATCAATTAAAACTGGCAATGGATTAGATGTTGATACCGATCAAGGCCCTTTAATTGATGAAAATGCTTTAATAAAAATAAAGAAACATATAAGTAATTCTACAGAACTTGGTGGTCTTATCGCCTTGGGTGGGAAAACCCATGAGTTAGGTGGCCTCTTTTTTGAACCAACAATTATTAAAAATGCGAATGATAAGATGTTAGTAGCGAATGAAGAAACTTTTGGGCCGGTTGCTCCTATTTTTGCTTTCGAAACTGAAGGAGAAGTAATTCAAAGAGCAAATAACTCTCCTTATGGACTTGCTTCTTACTTCTATACCCGTGATTTAGCTAAAAGCTGGAGAGTGTCAGAAGAGTTAGAGTATGGAATGGTGGGCTTGAATACCGGAATAATATCCTCAGAAATGGCCCCATTTGGTGGCATAAAAGAGTCAGGCATGGGAAGAGAGGGTTCAAAATATGGTATGGATGACTACCTGGAAATTAAATACATCTCAATCGCAGGAATTGACGACTAATACCAATTGCATTAAAGCCTTATCGCTGTATGATTCAGAAAAATTGATCAATTAAATCATGAAATCTAATAATGCAAAATTAACTCAAGGCAAGCCTTCAAAGGCTATCATATCGATGATGGTACCAATGGTTATAGGCTTGATAGTAATGATAGGCAATGGCTTAGTTGATGCCTATTTTATTGGGAAACTTGGCTATATCCAACTAGCTGCTGTTAGTTATGCATTTCCAGTTTGGTTTATAGTCAGTGGAGTTGTTATGGGGCTTGGAGTTGGTACCTCCTCATTAGTAGCAAGAGCTATTGGTTCTGATGATAAAAAAACAGTTAAGGAAATAGCAACTCACTCAATGATTCTTGCGGTGGTTTCTGGTTCTCTTCTAACTTTTGCTGGATTATCATCAATAGATTTTATATTTGGGTTACTTGGGGCCAATGAAGAAACAATGCCCTATGTAAGAGAATATATGGAAGTGTATTTTTGGGGTGCTTTATTTTTAGCTGTCCCAATGATTGGAAATTCAGTTCTAAGAGCGTCAGGAGACGCAAAAACTCCTTCCTTGTTGATGGCATCATCAGCAATTATAAATGCTATTTTAGACCCGATACTAATTTTTGGTTGGTTTGGAGCTCCGGCATTAGGGGTTCAAGGAGCAGCTTTGGCCAGTGTAGCTGCAAACATCATGTTTCTAATTGCATCACTTTCCGTTCTTATCTTTAGAGATGACTTAATTCAATTCAGAAATCAGACGATTACAGCAATACTTCATTCTTGGAAGAAAATACTTCATGTTGGACTGCCTGCTATTGCGAGTAATTTAATAGCCCCTCTATCATCTGCATTGGTGACGGCTTTGGTCAGTAGCTATGGCCAAGCTGCGGTTGCCGCTTTTGGCTTAGCTGGAAGAATTGAAGCTTTTATGATTGTTATCTTTATGGCTTTAGGAGGTGCAGTTGCACCCTATGTTGGACAGAATTTTGGAGCAAAAAGATTTGATCGTCTTACTGATGGTTTTAAATTCTGTGCAAGATTATCACTGTTTTATGCTATTTTTTGTATTATTGTTTTTTATGCATTCTCTGGTCCATTATTGAGCTTCTTCACACAAGAACCTGAAGTGATTCGAATTGCAAAACTACAATTGACTTATACGCCTTGGGGTTATGGTTTTTTAGGGCTAGTTGCACTATGTAATGGGTCCTTTAATGCATTTGGTAAGCCAATACCTGCCATGACTATATCCATATCAAGAACGCTTCTTATATATGTCCCAATGGCCTATTTTTTAGCTTCAATATTTGGCATCAAAGGAGTCTTTATAGGTCAAGTTATCTCCAATATTTTAGCTGCTATTGTTGGGGTTATTTGGTATAAAATAATTTTTAGAAAATTACAAAGTACCGCTGAAAACACTGGCTAATCCTTTCCTTGCAGTTGCTCTAAAATACTCTCATCTTCTAAGGTAGAAATGTCCTGTGTAATCTCCTCATTTCTTGCTATAGACCTAAGCAGTCGCCTCATAATTTTTCCAGACCGAGTTTTTGGTAAATTATCTGAATACCTTATTTCGTCTGGTTTTGCGATTGATCCTACTTGCTCTGCAACCCAATTTCTAAGAATGACTGTCATTTTTTCAGCATCATCGCCTAATGGTCGCTTGCCTTTTGGAACCACGTACGCAAAAATTCCTTCACCTTTAATTTCATGAGGTTTCCCTACTACTGCTGCTTCCGCTATTTCAGGATGAGCAACCAATGCTGACTCTACTTCCATGGTTCCTAGTCGATGGCCTGATACATTTAATACATCATCAATCCTTCCTAATATCCAAAAATACCCATCTTTATCTCTATGAGCACTATCCCCTGCAATATAAAATTCATTATTGAATTTCTCCCAATAGGTTTCGACATACCTGTCATTATCTCCCCAAATTGTTCTCAGCATCGAGGGCCAAGGCTTTTTAATTACTAAATAGCCTCCCTGGTAAGCCTCGGTTACAGGATTTCCTGATTCATCAATAATATCAGCAAAAATACCCGGCAATGGTATCGTACAAGAACCCGGTTTGGTGACTGTTTCAGAAGGAATGGGGCTAATCATAATCCCCCCGGTTTCTGTTTGCCACCAAGTATCAACAATGGGGCATTGTTCTTTGCCAATTGTTTTATGGTACCAAATCCATGCCTCCGGATTGATTGGTTCGCCAACAGTTCCTAGCAGTCTTATTGAAGATAAGTCATAAGCATTTGGTAACTCGTCTCCTAACTTCATTAATGCTCTAATGGCTGTCGGTGCAGTATAAAATATTGTTACTTTATGTTTTTGGCATATCTCCCAAAAACGACCGCCATGGGGGTATGTGGGTGCCCCCTCATATATCATAATAGTAGCGCCTGCAGCTAGTGGTCCATAGGCAACATAACTATGCCCTGTAATCCAACCAACATCTGCTGTGCACCAAAAAACATCATTATCTTTAAGGTCAAACACCCATTGATTTGTTAATTTTGCATGCAAAATATAACCACCAGCAGAATGTTGTATGCCTTTTGGTTTTCCAGTGGAGCCTGAGGTATACAATATAAATAAAGGGTGTTCAGATGGCAGTGAAACAGCATCGCAATGTTTGCTTTCTCCGTGGATCAACCTGTCCCACCAAATGTCTCGTTTTTCATCCATTGCAATGCTTTCATTGGTTCTTTTCAACACAACGACATGCTCTATGCATTCACAATCTTGTTCTAAAGCAGTATCCGCTGAACCTTTCAGTGGAATGATTTTGCCGCCCCTGTAAGCACCATCTGCTGTTATTACTATTTTAGCGCCTGCATCATTAATACGGTCTCTTAAAGAATTAGCAGAAAACCCTCCAAACACTACTGAGTGCACTGCCCCTATTCTTGCACAAGCTTGCATTGCAATAATAGCCTCTGGAACCATCGGCATATAAATGATTACTCGATCCATGGGTTGAACTCCAAGTTTGAGCAAACCATTAGAGAAAGCCGAAACCTCTTCTAGTAAATCTTTATAAGTGAATGTCTTTAGTTCGCCGTCTTCGCTCTCAAAGATAATGGCCTTCTTGTTGGGCATAATACTGGCATGCACGTCCAGACAGTTGTAAGAGACATTGAGTTCTCCATCAGTAAACCATTCATAGTTAGGAGCGTTAGATGAGTCCAATGTTTCCGTAAAGTCCTTGAACCAATGAATGTTATTTCTTGCTAGATCTGCCCAATATTCTTCATAATTTTCTTCTGCCTTTATCCTCATATCTTTAAAGTCAGATTCTTTTAGCTTGGCCTCTTTTACAAAATTCTGAGTGGGTGCAAAGCTTCTGTTTTCTTTAAGGATAGACTCTATGGTTTTATCATTCATAAAAATATCTCTATTAAAAATTATATTTAAGCTATTCGCTCTAACTTAATTCTTCGATGCAATGGGCTGTTTTTTGGAATGTAGCCTAACAGAAATTTCATTTGATCAGCAAGAATGTTCCTTCCTTGTAAATAGATATACTCAGCATAATTAGGCACAAATGGAATGGCTAATAATTCAATACCTGCCTGCTCTGGTGTTCTCCCTCCTTTATGATGATTGCAGCGCTTACAGGCGCTTACCACATTATTCCAGTGATCATCTCCGCCTTGGCTAACGGGTGTAATATGATCTCTTGTTAGCTCTCTTCTGCTATACCTTGTTCCACAATACATGCATAAATATGCATCTCTTTTAAATAAAGTCTGATTATTTAATGGAGGAGTGTAATCCCTCATTTTATCTTGAAAATGTTTTGTTTTTCCCTTGGTTGCAATAATAGAGTTCACAGTAATTTGGCTTCTGACTCCAGAAACCGCATTAATTCCTCCATAGATTGTATAAAGCTCATTACCCAGTGTATAAACCACTTGCTCAACTGCATAAAGTTTAGTGGCATCCCTATAATCAATCCACTCCAATGGCAATCCAGTGGTATCTATTCTTAATGATTGATGATAATTAGCCATGTATAAATTTATTATTTTTTAGATATATAGTATTAAACAATTGTCTTATGATTAAAATATTAAAGATACTTCTTTTTTTTCTTGGTTTTTTCTCCAATCGTGTTAGCATTTCGCACAAATATACGGATTTTTAATCTTTTAATTATTTAGAAAAACTTATAGGCTCTCATGACAATCAATATTGGCATCTTACAAGAGACAAAAGCGGAAGAAACTAGGGTTGCCGTAGTACCAGAAATCTGTGAAAAACTATCGAAAAGCGGAGCTACATTTCACATTCAATCAAATGCTGGAAAAAAAGCAGGCTATCTAGACGATTCATTTAAATCTGACTTTACATCGCTATACAATACTCCCGAAGAATTTTTATCCAATTGCAATGTATTGCTAAAAGTTAATGCGCCAACATTAGCAGAGATAGAGTTATTAAAGGAAGAAACTGTTGTAGTTAGTTTTATGGATCCTTTTAATAACCAAGCATTAATTAAAACAATGGCTGAAAAAAAGTTACAGGCCTTCTCAATGGAGCTCATTCCAAGAATCTCAAGAGCTCAATCAATGGATGCTTTGTCATCACAAGCCTCCATAGCTGGTTATAAATCAGTGTTGCTTGCAGCAAATAAAATGAATAAATTCTTTCCTATGTTAACAACAGCAGCTGGAACTGTTAGGCCGGCTCAAACATTAATTATGGGTGCAGGGGTTGCTGGCCTTCAAGCAATAGCAACAGCTAAGCGCTTAGGATCAAGAGTGTTTGCTTTTGATGTAAGAGCAAACTCTAAAGAACAAATTGAATCCTTAGGTGCACAATTTGTAGACACTGGTGTTTCCGCTGAAGGAGAGGGTGGGTATGCAAGAGAGCTAAACCAAGAAGAGTTAGACCAGCAAAAAGAAATATTATCAAAAACTATTGCTGCCTCAGATGTAGTCATTACTACAGCAGCAGTTCCTGGCAAACCGGCACCTAGATTAATTGATCAAAAATCAGTTGAAGCAATGCAGCCAGGCTCGGTTATTATTGATCTTGGAGCAATGTCAGGTGGCAACTGTGAATTAACAAAACCAGATGAACTAGTTAATCACAATGGTGTGATAATTCTAGGTCCAACAAACTTAGCTGCAACCATGCCTAAGCATGCCAGTGAGCTATATGCCAGAAATCTAGCAAACTTCATTGCCCCCGCTTTAGGGGAAAATGGATTAGCAATAGATTGGGATGATGAAATTTTTTCAGAATCCAACCTCACGAAAGAAGGCAATATTATGTTTAATAACAATTAATACGAATAAAGAATAATGGAAACATTTATAGCAATTTATATTTTTATTTTAGCAGCTTTTACTGGTTATGAGGTCATCTCTAAAGTGCCAGTTATACTTCACACGCCTATGATGTCTGGTTCAAATTTCATCCATGGCATCGTTCTTGTTGGGGCAATGATTGCACTGGGTTTTGCTGAAACAAATTTAGAAAAGACCATTGGTTTTATAGGAGTGTTTTTAGCTGCTGGCAATGCCTTAGGTGGTTATGTCGCAACAGAAAGAATGTTAGAGATGTTTAAATCGAGTAAAAAAGATGCTCAATAGTGAAATCATAATACAGGTTTGTTATCTGATCGCTGCAATTGTTTTTATTCTAGGCCTAAAAAGAATGAGCTCGCCTACAACAGCAAGATTGGGTATTGTTTGGGCAGGTGGTGGTATGTTATTAGCAACAGCAGCAACCTTCTTCACCCCTGGAATGGCAAATATAGAATTAATTATTATAGCGATTGTTATTGGGGGCGGACTCGCCTGGATGACTGCAAAAAAAGTTGCAATGACCGACATGCCGCAAATGATTGCTCTCTACAATGGTATGGGTGGAGGTGCAGCAGCCGCTATAGCAGCTGTTGAAATGTTCAAGGTTCATGATCTAGAAATTAGTGTAGAAATTCTAGCAATAATAGGAGGTATTATTGGTGCAATTTCTTTCTCTGGAAGTATAATCGCATTTGGAAAACTGCAAGGAATAATCAAAGGCTCTTTCCGGTTTAAAGGACAAAATCTTCTCAATCTTCTAATCATGCTTTCATTAATACTCATTAGTATTACAATCCTAATGGATTTTGAGTTAATGAAAAATCCAGTGGTTGCAGTATTCATTATTGCTCTGATTTTTGGCATAGCGATGACTCTCCCAATCGGTGGCGCTGATATGCCTGTTGTTATTTCACTCTACAATGCTTTAACAGGTCTGGCCGTTGGTTTTGAGGGGTATGTACTACAAAATTATGCCATGATTATTGCTGGAACTGTCGTTGGTGCTGCCGGCACGCTTCTAACTCAGCTTATGGCAAAAGCTATGAATCGGTCTTTAGGGAACGTTCTTTTTAGTGGATTTGGTGACCAAAGTATTTCAGTAGAGGGCGATTCTGAAAACCAAGGAGAAATGAAACCAATAGAATCTAGTGATGCAAGTATTATGATGGCTTTTGCTCAAAAAGTAATCATTATTCCTGGTTATGGAATGGCTGTTGCTCAAGCTCAACAAAAGGTCTGGGAATTCTCTCAATTATTAATAGAAAGAGGTGTTGATGTAAAGTTTGCCATCCACCCAGTAGCTGGAAGAATGCCAGGTCATATGAATGTCTTGCTGGCAGAGGCTGGCGTGCCTTATGATTTAATTTATGATGCTGATGAAATCAACCAAGAATTTAAGAACTGTGATGTGGCTTTGGTCATAGGTGCAAATGATGTAGTCAATCCGGTTGCAAGAACAGACCCATCCAGTCCCATCTATGGTATGCCTATACTTGATGCTGATTATTCAGCAAATATCATTGTGGTTAAAAGAGGTCAAGGTGCTGGTTTCTCTGGTATACAAAACAGTTTATTCTTCTTGGATAATACAAAAATGCTCTATGGAGATGGTAAAGAAGTAGCTGCAAACTTAGTTCAAACAATTAAAGAACTCTAGATAGCAATACACCTCTTATAGGTCTTATGATATTCTCAGCATAATGTTTAAGAAATTTGAAATGGAACGCTTTCAGTCTCTTTATGAGAATGAGGTTAAATACAACCTAAGTGACAGTGGAAATCACCCGATGTCCATCAATCAACTATTGAATGAAGAAGAAGTTAAAGCTCTATTGGATATGGAAATATTTTATGGTTATAGCAAGGGTGATCCTAGGCTATGTGAAGCAGTATCCATGTGGTATCCAGAAAAAACATCTGATAATATTCTGATCACCAATGGTTCGGCTGAGGCAAACTTTGTGATGGCGACAACTTTAATTCAGCCTGAAGATGAAGTGGTTTTAGTGCTTCCTAATTACATGCAAATTCCCGGTATAGTGGAAAACATTGGTGCCAAAATAACAAATATATACCTTAAAGAAGAGTTGGACTGGCATATTGATATGGATGAAATGAGATCATTGGTTACGCCCAAGACCAAACTGATTTCTATATGCAACCCAAGCAACCCAACAGGCGCTGTGATGTCTGATAGAGAAATGGAAGAGCTGGCTGAGATAGCTCGACAAAATAATGCTTTTATTCATTCAGATGAGGTCTATAGAGGGTCTGAGCTAAATAACATAGAAACCAATAGCTTTGCTAATTTTTATGAAAAAGCAATCATCAGTTGTGGGTTATCAAAATCATTTGCTCACCCAGGCTTAAGAATAGGTTGGGTGGTGGCGGACTCTTCTTTAATAGCTGATATGTGGTCACGTAAGGATTATTCATCTATTACATCATCCGTTTTATCACAAGAAATTGCCATCAAGATCATGTCTGAAACAAACAAAGAAAAAATACTATCAAGGTCATCTGTTATGTTGGAATCCAACCTTCAATTATTCCAAACATGGCTGGATAAACATGAAGGCTTGTTTAGTTTTGTGCCTCCAAAGGCTGGTGGGATGGCTTTTGTTGGATACCAAATGGATATTAATAGCACAGAGTATGCTCATAAACTCAGAACCGAACAAAGCGTTTTAATTGTCCCTGGTGATCACTATGGTATGGATAACTATTTAAGATTTGGTATTGGCTCAGAAGCTAATTACCTTGCAGAAGGTTTATCTTTAGTAAGTGATAGTATTCAATCTCTAGGCTATTGAAAAAAACCATACTAAGCATTGCTCTTAATGCTCCAATTAAAAATTTATTTGACTATTCATTAGAAAATCATTCAGGCATCACTCCAAAACCAGGGCAAAGAGTTAGAGTGCCTTTTGGCAAACAAGAAAAGTTAGGCTTTATCAGCAAAGTCTCAGATGCAACAACCATTGCCTCTAGTAAAATTAGACCTATTATTAATATTCTTGATGAAAGACCCATACTGGATTCTGAATTATTAACACTTATAGATTGGACATCGAAGTATTACTACCATCCCATAGGTGAGGTTTTTGCTGCCGCTGTTCCTATATACCTAAGACAATCAAAATACCCAAAAATAGCCAAAGAAGATTCTGCCTCAAAACCCCTAGCTCTAGAAACAAGAAAAAAACTAACAAAAGAGCAACATCAATCTTTTAAAGATATCTCTGATGCAATGATTAAGAAAGAGCCGATCGTCTTAAATGGAATAACAGGCAGTGGTAAAACTGAATTATACATGCAAGTTATTGAAAGAAATTTGAAAAAAAAAGAACAAGCATTAGTGCTCGTCCCAGAGATAGGGTTAACGCCTCAATTATTGGGAGAATTTAGATCTAGGTTTGGCAATACTATAGCTGTTATTCATTCTGAAAATACCCCAAAAGAAAATGCTGTTAATTGGGTTAAGGCAAAAAACGGGTTGAGTAAAATTATTATTGGAACAAGGTCCTCAATTTTTACACCTTTTCAGTCACTTGGTTTAATCGTTGTTGATGAAGAGCATGATGCTTCTTATAAGCAGCAAAGCGGTTTAAGATATTCAGCTAGGGATTTATCCCTTGTCAGAGCTGCAAATAATGGTATCTCTGTGATTCTAGGTTCCGCTACCCCTTCATTTGAAACGCTAATGAATGTTGAAAAAAAGAAGTATCGGCAAACTGTTTTAAAAAAGAGGGTTTTTTCTAACTCCTTGCCATCAACACAAATGATTGATCTAAGGGTACACCCCCAAGAAAGAGGCCTCACTAAAATATTAATTAATGAAATAAAAAAACAACTTGATAACAAAAAACAATCACTAATTTATTTAAACCGAAGAGGTTATTCACCTGCAACCGTTTGTATTGGTTGTGGGCATGTAGAAGAATGCCCAAGATGTGATACCAGTTTAGTACTCCATAAAAGTAAAGGTAAGCTTATATGTCACCATTGCTCCACCACAAAAAATTGGGAAGAGAATTGCACAGTTTGTGGAGAAAGCGTTGCCCCTTTAGGAAAAGGAACGGAGCAAATAGAGGAATACTTAAAGGAGCAATTCCCTAAAACAAATATCATACGAATAGACAAAGACACCGTTAAATCTAAAAACAGTAGACAAGAGATGCTATCACAAGCGAAATCAGGAAAGGGAGAGATCTTGCTAGGCACACAAATGCTAGCCAAAGGCCATGACTTTCCCAATCTAACATTGGTAGCAATTGTTAATGCTGACCAAGGTTTGTTCGGCAGTGACTTTAGAAGCAGTGAAAAATTTGCACAAACATTGTTACAAGTCTCTGGAAGAGCTGGGCGTAGAAAGGAGAAGGGGTTAGTTATGATACAGACCTACAATTCTCAAAATCCCCTACTTAATAAGATTATTTCACAAGATTATTTATCTTTTTATAAAGAGGCAATAAAAGAAAGAGAGATGCCTCAGTGGCCTCCTTATTCACACATAGCCCTACTTCATGCAGAGTCTACAAGACAAGCCTCTGTTTTTAATTTCTTAAATCAAATTAATAACAATTGTTTAAAAAAGAATATCGGCTCCACATTGGTGCTAGGACCTAATGCCTCACCCATTGAAAAGAAATCAGGCCGATATCGGGGCCAACTTTTATTATTAAATGTCAGTCGAAAAGAACTGCATCAATTCATCAAAACAATGGATCTTTATATTCAAAAACAAAAAATAAAAAGAGAGGTTAGGTGGGCAATTGATGTGGATCCAATTGATTTATCCTAAAATACTCTTAAGTTAGCTAAAATAGAACATGAGGCAACTGTATTGAATAAGAAAATAACAAAAATAATTACTGCATCTATATTGAGTCTAGACATTCAAGATCAAAACTTGGCTGAGGATTTAAATGTAGAGGTTACTCAAACAAAAGATCTAAGTCATGGTGATTTTTCTTGTAGTGTCGCGATGCGACTTTCAAAGGTATTGAAACTACCGCCTTTGGATATTGCAAAAAAAATTATCAATACGATTGAAATCATTGATGGCATTGAAAGAATAGAAGCAGTGCCCCCTGGCTTTATTAATATTTTTCTAACGAAGTCTGAAAAAACACAAGTTTTAAAAAAGATACTCAAAGAAAATAATGATTTTGCTACAGAAATACCAGGCTCAAAAAACTCAGTGCTCCTAGAGTTTGTTTCTTCCAATCCAACTGGGCCTCTTCATGTTGGCCATGGCAGACATGCTGCATTTGGTGATTCACTTGCAAAACTACTTCGTAAAGCGGGCCATAAGGTAGAGACTGAGTATTATATTAATGATGCAGGCAGACAAATAGATATCTTGCTGATTAGTATTTTAATTAGGGCTTTAAATAAATTGGAAATAAAGAGTGCTCTTCCAAGAGCATGTTATCAAGGAGAGTATTTAAACCCTATAGCTGATCAAATAATTAAGCAGTCCAAAAACCTACTGACCTCTTTGTCTGTTAATAATTTTTTAAAGCAGGATGTTTCAGAAGATGTGGAAATAGATTTAGCAATCTCGAGTATGAAGAATGAAATAGGTGATGAGGTGTTTGAATCCCTATCAGGTGAAATCTGTAATATTACAATTAATATGATCAAAGAAGATTTAAATACATTTGGAGTTAACTTTGATCATTGGTACTCAGAACGATCTATGATAAATAATGGTTTAATCAACAACAGTATTAATGACTTAAAAAAACTAAACCTTCTTTACAAACAAGAAGGGGCTTTGTGGCTAAAAACAACTAATTTTAATGATGACAAAGATAGGGTTGTCTTAAGAGATGATGGTAGATCAACGTATTTTGCCTCAGATATTGCTTATCATGCAGATAAAAAGAAGCGTGGTTATGATCAACTAATAAATATTCTAGGCTCAGACCATCATGGGTATATAGGAAGACTAAAAGCTGGGCTTTCATCATTGAACTTTTCTCCAGAAGATCTTGAGGTAGTTTTAGTTCAATTTGTTAGTCTTTATAGGGGGAAAAAGAAAATACAAATGTCTACTCGTTCAGGTGAATTCATCCCAATGTCTGAGCTTTATAATGAAGTAGGCGTAGATGCAGCTCGTTTTTTTTATGTTTCAAAATCTCAAAGTCAGCACTTAGAGTTTGATCTGGAACTAGCAAAACAAACCAATAATGAAAATCCGGTTTATTATATTCAATACGCACACGCCAGAATTTGTCGTGTATTGACCCAAATGACTAGCCAAACAATGTCTTTTGAGAAAGAAATAGCAGAAAAAAATCTTGATAAATTAACAACAAAACATGAGGTTGAGTTAATCGCGAAACTCAGTGGCTATTCTGCATTAATTAAACAATCAGCACATAATAAAACAATACATACATTGGCTAACTACCTTCATGAGTTAGCTCAATTATTTCATTCGTATTATGGTGCCGAAACATTTTTAATTGCAGACAAAGAATTAAGAAATGCGAGAGTATTGTTGATACAAGCAGTAAAAATAATCTTAAAAAATGGGTTATCTATAATAGGTGTCTCTGCGCCTTCAAAAATGTAGTGAGTTAGCAATATTATTGTTTACTTTTTGTATTTAATACCTAAAGACTGAAGCTTTCTATATAAATTAGTTCTTTCCATGCCCACTCTTCTGGATAATTCACTTATTTTGCCATCAACTATTTCTAATTGGCGAGTTAGGAAAGCTCTCTCAAATTGCTTTTTCGCTTCTTTCATGCTTAAAGTCATTATATCACTTTGCACTAAAAGGTTTCCTTGAGGACCTTGCAGGGTTAATGTTTCCTCAATTTCTTCTATATTAATAATTTCTTTATCTTGTCTGGTTAAAGTGGCATGAACCATATCTATTAATTGTTTAATATTTCCAGGCCATGAATATTTTGTAAGCATGTTTTGTGAGGCTAAACTAAACCTTCTGATATTGAGCCCCTGATTTTCACTAAAATATTCCACACAAAGCTTTAATAGCTCTGGTATCTCATCTAAATATTTTCTTAGTGGTGGTATCTCAAGACAATATTCATTCGTTAAAAACTCCAAGCCTTCTCTTTCAATATTTGAATCAATAGCTATAAAGCGATTAATATTATTGTTACTATCCATGGCTTCAATAACAGATAAAACCATACTTTGTCTCTCATTATTTAAGTTTGAGAAGCCATTGATATATAAAGTTCCAGTTTTAATTTCATTTATTTCCTCTACTACATTTCCTTTAAATGCATCAACCTCTTTATGGTCAGAATTTAACATGTTTAAGTGTATATTTTTAAAGTTTGACTCGTCCTTATTAGTTCTTAAATGAAGATATCTAGCCCAACCATGTTTCTCTGTTCCAGTTTCACCAACAATAAAAAGTTTTTTTCTTGATCTGCTATCCCCTAATGTTGAATTAAAAATATCAGACATTGTTTTACTTTTTCTCAATATATAAGACAAAATATCTTCATTTGATATAGAGTCCGTAAAACTAAAAGCTCCATTTAAAGCATCAAAAAGTTTTTCCATAGAGATGGGTTTTTCTATGAAATCAATAGCTCCTAGTTTTGTAGCCTCTATTGCAGTTTCTATGGTTGCGTGTCCAGATATCATGATTACTGGAAAATTTATTGCGTTTTCTTTTGACCACTTTTTCAATAAAGAAATGCCGTCAACATCAGGCATCCATATATCTAAAAAAACTAGATCGGGTACTTTCTTTTTAATCTTAGCTTCAGCTTCTATAGCTGATTCAGCTATCTCGGTAGAATACCCTTCTTCTAAAAGAATCTCCTGAATCACGGTTCTAATTTCTAGCTCATCATCAATTATTAAAATATGCTTTTTTTCTGTACTCATGTAATCCTTCTTTTATTTTTCTTGTGCTTTGAGAAAAAAGATACTCAAGGTAGCTCCTTTTTCTTTGTTATTTTTAATGGAAATTAACCCCTTATGCTCTTCTATAATCTTCTTAACTATTGGCAAACCCAGTCCTGTACCTTTATTTTTTGTTGTTATGTATGGCTCAAAAACAGAGTCTAGAAGATTGTTTTCAAAGCCATGACCATTGTCTTTAACCTCCAAAACTAAATATTCATTTGATTGGTATATGACCGGTTTAGTTCTTATTTTTATTATTGGGTGGCTTTCTGACTTTAAAGCATCAATTGTATTTGTAAATACATTATTCAGTACTTGTCTTATACGTTTTATATCAGCCTCTATAAAGGTATTGCCATTATGCTCAACTAAAACTTGAAATGAATCTTTGTCTCTTTTTAAAAACTCCAATGTTTCATCAATAAGCTTTGACACATCAAAGACTTCAAAATTTAATTCTGGTTGTTTTGCAAAATTGCCAAATTCTAAAACCATATCTCTCAATACCTCTACCTGGCTTACAATCGTATCTGTTGATTTATTTAAGAAATCAAGGTCTTCATCTTTAAAAACTGATGCGTATCTTTTCTTTATACGCTCGGCTGAAAGCTGAATGGGTGTCAATGGATTATTAATTTCATGAGCCATTCTCCTAGCTACATCACTCCAAGCTGCTTCTTTTTCAGCCTTAATAAATGATTCAACCAATGAGCTAATTTCATCGCTGTCTGATTGGGGCGAATGCATCATTGAATTTGACTCTGACGCTGACCGTGTTTTTTTCTCAAGTGCCTCAATCGGTCTGACCAATCTATCTGCAAACTCTATAGAGCCATAAATTGCTAATAATAAAGCAAGCATAACAACCAGCAACAAAGTTAAAATATAACTATATTGAATTGGTATTTTTAAAAAACTAAGCCTGCCATATCTTGCATAGGTTTCTTCAACGGAATCAGCCATCATGCTCAATTGTGGATCAACAGCAAATATGCCCTGAAGGTATAGTGGTGTTTGGTTTGATGCAAAGCTGAGAATGGGTATCAATACCCTTATTGTATAGCCATCTGATTCAGATGAATCCAAACTACTCCATGATTGTTGAGATTGAGCCACGTTTACTTCTAGCAAAGACGGTAGTTGTGGTGCAAATAATCCAATTGTCTCAGTGCTAAAAGCAATAACTTGCAGGTTCTGATCTAATAGTAATAATTGTTTTGCAGAAATAGCCTCTCTTGCTTGATTAAGTTGTTGCTCAATATCCTCAATTCCATCCAAAGAAAGAGCGATGTTAGCAGTATCAAATACTCTTTTTTGTTCTTGGTCATCCATAGCGGAGCGACCCAAAAGTAAAGCGTTTCTAAGTCCGTCTTCAACATCAGCATCAAACCAAATATCCAACCCTTTGTTCATAAAATCAGTAGCGAAAATAAATACAAGAAGAGCAGGCAAAACCGAAAGTCCACTAAATGCCAGTGCCATTCTAGCTCTCAACCGAGCACCCAACTTACTCTTCTTGTAATCCATCAATATTTTTCTAGCACTTAAAGAAACCACGCCCAATAAAACAAGAAGGGATAGGCTATTTATTATAAGTAGTGGCATTTGCATGCGATTAAACTCGTTAGGGTTGTCTGCTGCAAACATCAAAGCAACCAGAGAGCTAATGCTTAAAATAATTAGAAGAAAAATAATTTTTTTTGCTGAGTTAGATCTTATTTGAATAGCTTCCATTCCACCATCTCCATTTCTGTATCTAGGTTTTCTCTCCAGAAAGTTAAACTCTGCATCCACCTTGGAACATCCTGAGCTCTTATATAAGTTATTAAATAAACACGATAACTCTCTTCAATGTTGATTAAAGAATCATCAATTAAGGGTAAATTTTTAACATCACTAATATAGATCTCTATATCACTTAAATCAGAAGACGATAACTCTCTTCCTGTAATACTATTTAGAGCTGAGTATCTTCTAGTAAATGCATTGTAGCGAACCAGGTATTTCTGATCTACTTCCCCGATAGTTCTGTCAAACCTCCAAGACTTAATATTGACTATTGAAAACTTTAGGTCTACCTCAAAAGACAACCCCGAATTTAAGGCCTCAACCTGATCAGCTCTAAAGCCAACTGGTAGCTTGGTGTTTGAATAATACACACCGTTCTCAAGATAGGACTCTCCATAGCTATCTTTAACCTGAGAATATAACTCTCCAGAAAACAGAGTAAAAATAAAAAAAAGTAATAATGATTTATTTTGTTTCATTGCTTTAAGCCTAATACTTTCCCTATCATTGGAAACCCTTTAATAAAATCTAAAGCATACATTTGTTTCTTACCTTCAAGTTGCAAGCTTTTTAAAAATAAGCTTCCTGAGCCTGTTTTTATTACAACGCCTTCGCTTTGCAAAGCAAGCACCTCTCCTGGAATGCCTGTTTGCGACTCATTGTTTTCTATTGCTGAATCCCAGAGCCTCAAATACTTATTATCAATATAGGTATAGGCAATTGGCCATGGATTATATGCTTTTATGGCTCTATTGATTTCTTTTGCTGATTTATTCCAATTTATCTCTCCATCAGCTTTACTAATTTTAGTGCAAAAACTAGCTTTTTCATCTTGTTGCTCCTTTGGATGTATTTTGCCTGATAGAATGTTCCCTAGGTGCTTCCTAATCATTTCAGCAGACAATAATGAAAGCTTATTGGAGAGCGTTTGGTGGTTTTCTCCATCGCTCATACTAACTTTTTCTGATATAAAAACTGGACCCGCATCAAGCTTGCCCGTCATTCTAATAATAGATATTCCTGTTTCTTTGTCTCCGTTTAGAATTGAAGTCTGCATGGGTGTCGCCCCTCTCCATTTGGGTAACAATGAAGGATGAATATTGAGTGTTTCAATAGCAGCCAAATCCAAAATTTTTTCTGGTATAAAATTTCCATATGAGACTGTTAAAATCACATCAGGCTTCAATGACTTTATCTCGGCTAGTGCATCATCAGTTTTTAAATCGGCTATATCTAAAATTTTTAACCCTAAGTCTAGGGCTAAAGTTTTAATTTTATTAGTCCGGCTTTTAAGCCCTCTGCCTTGTTTTTTATTAGGTTGGGTAAGTACTCCCACTATTTCATACGGCATACTATAAAGCGCTTTTAATGGTTCTTCCGAGAAGGCAGATGATCCTGCAAATATAATTTTTAATGGTGAGGTCATTCTATGGGGTTTTCTTTATATGAGATAATCAGGTTTTGTTTGCTTCTCTAGATTTAATGCTTTTTTGTCCTTAATTATTTTTTTTCTTAGTCGTTCAAGCTTTATCTCAGAAACATAATCAATAAATAACTTGCCATCTAGATGGTCAATCTCATGTTGAACGCATATAGAAAGAAGACCATCTGCTTTCATATAAAACTCTTCTCCATCCAGCTTATTTGCTTTTATCTCTATGGATTCAAATCTATTAACTTCGGTTTTTATATCAGGAACAGATAAGCAACCCTCGCTGCTTTCAATCTCCCCACTTGAGTTTTTTATTTCAGGATTAACAAACACCATTGGCTCATTTCTTTTTTCTGAAATATCTATAACAATTAATCTAATATGATGATTTACCTGTGGTGCTGCTAAACCGATACCCATAGATTGATACATTGTTATTAACATGTCTTCTGCTAACTGCTTTAATTCATCATTAAATGTTTCAACCGCTATAGATGTTTCCCGTAACCTTTTATCTGGAAACTCTAAGATCTCTAATTTTGTATTCAATTCAAGTCCTTTTTCAATCTTTAAAATATGGAGATTTATATTATCATGATGTTGTTGTTTTTTTCCAAAAGTCTCTGCTTAGATGAAATGAATTAAAAAGAATTGACCTCTTAGTTTTTTTGGTTCATCCTCAATTTATTAAATTAAATATGCACCTAATATGAATCATAAATTAAAAGAAGCCTTTCTAGATGTGCTGCTTTATCTTTTTGAATATTATTCAGAAGACAATGATTTAGAAGAAGATGATGATTTTGAGATAAGAAACAAGCTGAAAGTGGCAGGATTTAGAGAGGATGCTATTGAACATGCATTAGATTGGGTTGGAATTTTTAAAGACTCTTCCTCAAACAACACTATCGAGAAACCAGGGTCAAAATCAATCAGGGTTTTAAACGATGAAGAAAAGAATCTCTTAGACGAAGAGTGCCAAAATTACATCTTAAGATTAGAAAAGTTTGGTTTGTTACCACCCCTCAAAAGAGAATTATTGATAGATAAATTAACATCGATTGGTTTTGAGCCAATGGATATTGAGGTAGTGAAAGCTTTGAGTATTTTAATGTTATTTCAAGAACCCTCTATTGATGTAAAACTGCATAGTGTTGAAGGGGAAGATCTTTGGGAAAAACCAATAACATTGAACTAAAGAGCATTTTAATCATATAATCACTGCCGCGCATGACGCGGCTTAATATTTTTGGATAAATAAATGAAAACACTCGTTATAGTGGAATCGCCAGCAAAGGCAAAAACAATTGGCAAATACCTCGGTAATGATTATGAGGTATTACCCACCATTGGACACATTAGAGAATTGCCAAAAAAAGATGCTATAGACCCTAATAATAATTACGAAATGACCTATATCATTAGTCCGGGCAAAGAAGATGCTATTAAAAAAATAACAGCGTCAGCTAAAACGTGTGATGAGATTATTTTAGCAACTGATCCAGATAGAGAAGGTGAGGCTATTGCATGGCATGTTGCAGATATTCTAGAAACTAAACATCAAAAAAAAATAGCAGGGAAGAATATTAAAAGAGCTGTTTTTTATGAAATTAGTAAGGATGCGGTAAAAAAAGCAGTGCAATCTCCTGGAGAGATTGCCATGGATATGGTTTTATCACAGGAGACAAGGCGGGCGCTAGACAGACACTTTGGCTTTACTCTTTCCCCCCTTTTATGGCGATTATTTCCAAGCAACAATCATTCTGCAGGACGAGTGCAGAGTCCTGCATTAAGGTTGATTGTTGAAAGGGAAAAAGAAATTGAAGCATTTCAACCCCAAGAATATTGGAGTATTGATGCGGAAATAAAAAAAGACTCTTCCTTTCAGGTAAAGCTAGCATCATTTGAGGGTGAAACTGTTAAAAAGTTTACATTCTCAACCAATGCTATTGTTGAAAGTGTCAGTAATAAGCTCGAAGAAGGTTGCGTTGACGGCATGGAAGCAACATCCATAACCAAAGCATCCCGAACACAAAACCCCAAGTCTCCATTCAGAACTTCCGTCTTACAACAACAGGCGTCTAATAAATTTGGTTTCACGCCTAAAAGAACCATGCAGATAGCTCAATCGCTTTACGCAAGAGATGGTGGTGGTCTTGTCACATATATTAGAACAGACTCTATTGAAATTGACCTAGGTAAGCTGCCTAGTATTTATGAAAAAATCTCCAGCCTTTATGGTGAAAACTACTTGGAAAAAAGAAGTTTCAAAAATAAAAAAGAAGCTAAAAATATACAAGAAGCACATGGTGCCATAGTCCCTGTTGATATTAATATTGTGCCAAGTGAGATTAAATCTCAATTAAATGATGATGAAGTAAAATTGTATTCATTGATTTGGGAAAGAACTATTGCCTCCCAGATGAAGAGCGCTGTATTTGAAAGAACATCCATTGAGTTCAAGCCTAAATCGGATCCAGGTTTAGCTGTTTTCACTTTCTCTGATCAAGAACTTATTTTTGATGGGTACCTTAAGGCAACAAAAGAACTGGTTAAAAACAACCCTGCACCAAAGATTTCTGAAGGCGAGGCAATGGATTTTGTTGGCCTGATCAAAGAACAACATTTTACAGAGCCTCCTCCTAGATATAATGATGCCAGCATGATTAAAACCCTTGAAGAAAAAGGCATTGGCAGGCCTTCAACTTATGCTGATATTTTATCTAGGCTTACTGATAGGCAATACATTACCTTAAAACAAAAGAGATACGCGCCATCTGATATGGGTAGATTGGTAAGTAATTTTTTAAATGAAAACTTTACTAAGTACATTAGTGATGAGTTTACTTCAATGATGGAGAATGACTTAGATGCTATATCCAATGGTCAAAAAAGTAAAAAAGAGGTGTTAGACCAGTTTTGGGAACCCCTCGAAATGGGAGTCTCAAAAACC
>Ga0257115_1000038_pt1 | contig 143795 bp, 145 predicted proteins | sample SI112_100mmetaG_FD_194465 | JGI IMG/M metagenome (GOLD analysis project Ga0257115, IMG submission 194465) | Marine microbial communities from Saanich Inlet, British Columbia, Canada - SI112_100m | ecosystem: Environmental > Aquatic > Marine > Inlet | place: Canada: British Columbia | collected...
TATTGTTTGCTTTGACGCCTCAATGTAAATAAATCTCCCTTATTTGAAGAAGTATGTAAAAATTATGCAAATTAGCGCTATAGATCAGCTGTGACAAAGGACTATTAGGTATTCGAATCACCTCGAGTGCACCAGTTTCTTAGTGAGGTCCCATAAGGGATCTCACAGTTTTATCTAAGATATCTTTATATTGAAATCTTGTATTTCGTACATTTTTCGTACAATTACATGGAGATTTCATATGGCAACGATTCAAAAAATAAGCAATAAGAAGGGCATTTCTTACAGAGTATTAATACGCAAGAAAGATTTACCAGTTATAAGCAAAACTTTTTCAAACCATCAAGAAGCAAAACACTTTGTTGCTTATATTGAAAGTAATAGGAACGATCACTTATTAACGCATAGTGCATCTGATAGAACTTCATTTAATGAGTTGGTTGAAGATTACCTAGAAAATGAATATAGAGGCGCAAGACCACAACAACAGAGAAGCAGGCTTAATCATTGGTTAAAACTTATTGGAACTAAACAAGTTATCAATATTACAAAAGATGATATTAAGCTAGGTTTGAGAGAATTACCAAAGAGTCTTAGTAATTCAACAATCAACAAATATAAGAAGGCTATATCAGTAGTTCTTAACTTTGCAATTCGAGAGTATGACTTATCTGATAATCCAACTCGACATATTCGCTCTCTGCCAGAAAAGAAGGGTAGGACAAGATATTTATCAGATAATGAGAGAAAACGTCTATTTAAGGCTTGTAGGGGCTCCAAATGGAATAAGCTCTATCTTCTTGTACTAATGGCTATTACCACAGGAGCTAGAAGGGGAGAGCTACTAAATCTGAAGTGGGGTGATCTTGATCTAGATAAACAAACTGCTTATGTTCTAACCAGTAAAAATGGAGAACCTAAAGTTCTGCCATTAACTAATAGCGTTATTAAAGAGCTTAGAAAGTTTAATTCTAATGATGGCTCTTTGATATTCTCTTCAGAGATAAAACCTGATAAACCGTATTTCTTTTTTAAGCAGTGGAATAGGGTGCGTAATGAAGCTGAACTTGTAGACTTTAGATTCCACGATTTAAGACATACTACAGCGTCATATTTAGCTCAGAATGGCGCTACTCTGCTTGAGATAGCAGATGTATTGGGTCATAAACAAATCGAAGTTACAATGAGATATTCTCATTTATGTATAGCTCATAAGTCCAGTCTTATTAATCGAGTGTTGGGTGGTATTTAGTCTCAGAATAAACTACAATGATATTATGAAAAAAAACTGATTAGTAGTTAACTATTAAGGAGATTTATTAAAAGTGAAATCTATAGAATTTAATGGACGATTTTATAATGATGACAGAATGTTTGTTTTGTATCTTGCGCCATGCACTGCATCGGAAGATAGCGAAAGTTTTTCATATGAAATTTTTCATGAAACTCCTCCATTGAAGCATATATGGGGCGTTGTTACTTATAGAAATACACAACGATATCCAGCTGTTAAGGTTAATGTCTTTAATTCAAAAAAGGAAGCGGAACAGTTTAAAGCAAGAATTGAACCAGACTGTCCCTTAACAAGCTTAAATGGCAACGCCAAACAATTTAAAGATTATGAAATGTTTCAAAGTTGGAAAAGAGAGCAAGACTTTCAAGAATACGATTACCAAAAAATGTATTCATCAGGAGGAAGCAACCCATCAGAAACGATGATAATGCCTAAATAATATGAAGAAACTAATTACAGCTCTATCCATATTGATTTTCATTGTAGGTGGTTACTTACTGAGCCAACACATTTTTTCGATATTTGTTGGGGGAGAGGGCTTGTTTATTTGGCTAACAATGGTATGCGCCTCTATATGGTTTGGTCGTCAGAATAAAGATGGCATATATAGGTTATTAAAAGATATTCATCAAAGCAACCTAGATGATATTGAAAGACAAGAATTAGAAGATCAACAACAAGAAAACTATTAAATGAAAAAACTAGGGGATTTAGAACTTTAATTTCTTAATTAACTTCATCTAATCTTTCTCTAATCAACTCCTAATCTTCATTTAGGCTTCATATTTGAAGCCTAGAATGAACCATATGATAATAAGAAAACCATCACACTGGGAGAAACTACTTGCCTTAGTTGTTGGACTCTCACTCGGAATTCTTATCTCTACTGCTGCCAATGCTGATCTCGATAAAGCTATTGCTTATGCTGAAGCTGGCGATGTAAAAAAAGGACAGATGGAACTTGTTAATATTGCCCAAAGAGCAATGGATGGAAATCCAAAGTCTATGTGTGAGTTTGGAACGATGTATATGAAAGAAGGCTACTGGATAGTTCAGAGTGATGAATCAGCTATTGAGATGTGGCTTAAGTCTGCTGAAATGGGGTACGCCCCTTGCCAGTTTAATATGGGTGCTGCTTATCTAAGTGGAATGGTAATTGAAAAAGACTTATTGAAAGCAAAGTATTGGCTTGGAAAAGCAATTGACAATACTTATACCAAATACAGTAGAGTATCAAAACAACTCTATGCCATTCACGAACTGGATAAATACTAATGGATAAGGTTGTTAAATTTAAAGAATGGATTAAAGTTATTTTCTACGCAGAATTAGTAATTTTATTTGGTTACTTTGTAAAGGAAATCCTCACATCAGGATGGTAAATTACAGAGTCATAACTAGTGGTTACTGAAGACAATACAATCAAAAAAAAATACTGGTTTACTTGGGGACTAAGCTCAATAATAGGACTTTGGTTGCTCTTAGGTTCTCTACAAGGTCCTCATCTATGCTCACCTGTAGTAGGCTGTATTGTTGAATCAATAATGTTTATTGCCATTATTATTTCAATTATATTATTAGTTATTCGTTCGTTTAAAAAGAATAAGCTAAAGCTTGTAACACCTTTAATACTTATTGTCTTCTTTACTCCAAGTACCTTTCTTTATTTGTTGTGGACAGTATGAAAAAAGCGCTAAAAATTATATTTATTGTTCTCTTGGGACTTTTCGCTCTTCAGTGGATAGTAATGGATATGATGGCAAATGGAGAGTTAGATGAATTAATAAGGCAGGGTTACTTAGATGAGGATTACACTAAACAAGATGTAGTAAAGCTCTGCAATCCTCAGACCGACACTGAAAGAGAGTTTAGCAAAGGAGCGGATGCTATGTTTAGCTGCGTAACGAAGGGTAACTGGTAGTATTTTGAATAAATCTTGGACTGAAGAACAAACAAAGGAATCTGTAAAGAGGCAAATAAAAGCCCTTTACATAGCAATTCCAATTATTACAGCTGTATTTTTTTTATTAATCTACATAACAAACGACTACATCTATGGTGATGTCTATCAAATGCAATACAAAGAGCTAATTGAAGGAGGCTACCTTAGTGCCGACCATACTCAATATGAATTTTTTGATTTTTGTGCGCGTATTTATGGAAGAGGCTTGGAAGAGAAATTTTCTCATATTTGTTTTTGGGTTGACTAATGTTGTTTAATCTTATGAAAAAACTACTCCAATAAATGCTATTATTTTTTCTTTTTTAGCCCTTTGGGCTTTCAGCTTCTTCTATGGTATCAGCCTAATACGCACTGACCGACGTAAGCTAGGGATTCAATACTTAATCATTTTTTCAGTGCCATTAACCATATTTGCCTTTGGATTCTTTGTAATGGATTATGAATACCTTAGCTGTATGCTTAATGGGTCCTCAGAAACAATGGAATACTGCAATACTCTTTAGACTAATCAGCTCAAATTGAAATATAATGGGTTATTTAATAGAATCTAAAAAAGATCTACGCCTAATAGAGTTGAAATATTATGAAGTTTAATGAAGACTCACGAGTAAAAATACCCTCTATTCTTCATTTGATGCGCTTAGGATATGGCTACCTATCATTAAAAGACCAAAACTCTATACGAGATGAGTCAACCAATATCTTTACAGATATTTTTAACAAAAGTATAAAACGAATCAATCCAACACTTACAGATTTAGAAGTAAAGCAATGTTTTGATGACGTCTCGCTATGTTTAGAAAACGAAGACCTAGGGAAAGCTTTTTATAAAAAACTCACAAGTAACTCAGGATCACGATTAATTGATTTTGAAGATTTTGACAACAACATCTTTAATGTTGTAACTGAGCTAACTTATAAAAAAGATGATGATGAGTTTCGACCAGATATCACTCTGCTAATTAACGGAATGCCTCTAATATTTATTGAGGTCAAAAAGCCTAATAACTTAGATGGCATACTTGCCGAACATAAGCGCATTCAAACGCGTTTTCAAAATAAGAAATTTAAAAAATTTGTCAACATTACTCAGTTAATGGTCTTTTCAAACAACATGGAATATGATGACAGTTCACCTATGACGATTGAAGGGGCATTCTATGCCACCCCATCATATAGCAAACCTAGCTTTAACTACTTTCGGGAAGAGCAGAAGTTTGATTTAAATGAATTATTAGCTAATGTTGATGATGCTAATGAAACAAGGGTTCTTAAAGACAATAATTTACTCACTATTAAAGATTCTCCAGAATTCAAAAATAATAAAAATCCAGAGTCACCAACTAATCGAATTTCCACTTCTCTATTTCAGAGGGAGCGGCTTTCTTTCATACTTAAGTTCTCGATAGCTTATGTTAAAAAACTTGAAGGGCTGGAAAAACATATTATGCGCTATCCACAAATATTTGCTACTAAGGCTATCGAGAAAAAATTAGAAGAAGGCGTTAAAAAAGGGATTATTTGGCATACGCAGGGCAGTGGAAAGACAGCGCTTGCGTATTTTAATGTTCATTATCTTGAGCATTATTTTCAGAAAACAAACACTATTGCAAAATTCTATTTCATTGTTGATCGATTAGACCTTCTCACGCAAGCCAGTAAAGAGTTCAAATCACGTGGTTTAGTTGTTCATAACATTAGTTCTCGAGATGAATTTGCTAGTGACATAAAACAAAATGTTGCTATTCATAATGACAGCGGAAAATCTGAAATTACTGTCGTCAATATACAAAAGTTTAAAGATGACCCAAGCGTTATTAAAGCTAATGACTATAACGCTGATATACAGCGAGTTTTCTTTTTAGATGAAGTTCACAGAAGCTACAATCCAAAAGGCAGTTTTTTAGCTAATTTAGAGCAGTCTGATCGTAATTCTATTAAGATTGGTTTGACGGGAACTCCTTTGCTGGGCGATGAATACAATTCTAAGTCATTATTTGGTGGATATATCCATAAGTATTATTACAATGCTTCTATCAAGGATGGCTATACCCTTAGGTTAATTCGAGAGGAAATTGAAACAAGTTATAAGCTTACTTTGCAAAAAGCTCTTGAGGAAATTGAGATACTCAAAGGCAATGCTGACAAAAAAACCGTTTATGCTCATCCAAAATTTGTTGAACCGATGTTAGATTACATAGTTAAAGATTTTGAAAGTTCGCGAATCATTAATGACAATAATGGCATTGGTGGAATGGTAGTTTGTGACTCCTCAGAACAGGCAAAAATGATGCATAAAATTTTTGAAAATAACTATGGTAATCAATCTGCTCAATCAGAAAATATCATTAAAGAATCATATAATTCTAGAAAACAACAACTTAGTAAGGTTAACTCTGCTGAGGTAATTCTTCATGATGTTGGGACAAAGGCGGAGCGTAAAGCAAAGATAGAAGATTTTAAAGATGGAAAAATAGATCTCTTATTTGTTTACAACATGCTACTTACTGGTTTTGACTCACCTCGCCTTAAAAAACTATATATTGGGCGCGTTATCAAATCTCACAACTTATTACAAGCATTAACTCGAGTAAATCGAACCTATGAAGAGTTTAATTATGGCTATGTTGTAGACTTTGCCAATATAGAAAAAGAATTTGAAAAAACTAATCAAAACTACTTTAAAGAGCTTCAAGGAGAGCTAGGTGATGAATTTGAGCATTACAGTAATCTGTTTAAAACAAAAGATGAAATTGAACATGAAATAGAAGAAATTAAAAATGTTTTATTTCATTTTGATACAGTTAATGCTGAGAATTTCTCTCAACAAATAACTCAAATAAATTCACGTAGCGAAATGCTAAAAATTTCCCATGCTTTAAATAATGCTAAAGACCTTTATAACATCATCCGCTTATCAGGTAATTATGAGATGCTTGAAAAGCTTGACTTTCAATTGCTGACAGTATTATCAAGAGAGGCAAATAATCGTCTTACACTTATCAATACTAAAAAAGCCTTAGAAAGTAATGTTGATACAAGTAGTCTTTTAAATGTTGCTTTAGAAGATGTTTACTTCGCTTTTAACAAAGTAAAAGAAGAGGAGATGATTTTAGCTGATGAGCTAAAAAACATCTTACAAATAACACGAGAAGGCTTAGGTGGTAACTTTGATCAGAAAGATCCAGTATTTATATCGCTTAAAGAAGAGTTAGAGCGCCTTTTTAAAAAGAAAAACTTGGACGAGGTTACTAAAGAGCAAATGGAATTAAACATAAAAGCATTAAATGATATTTACGATAAAGCCAAAGAGGTAGAGCGTAAAAATAATCTACTAAAAGCTAAATATGATAATGATGAAAAATATGTACGTCTTCATAAACGTTTAATGGAAAAGGATCCACTTACGGATAGTGAAGGAAAGCTTTTTGAAGCCCTTAATGGTTTAAAGATAAAAGTTGATAAGCAAATTGAACAAAACGCTAAGATGCTTGAAAACGAGAATTTTGTTGAAAAAATGATGATGCGCTTAGTTATTGATGAGTTTAAGGTTAAGCATCAAATGCCTTTGACGCCATCAACATCTAAACGAATAAACAATTTGCTGGTTAAAGAATATATAAATGAATATCATGGTCGAGCAGCATAATACTAAAATACTTTACTTTATAAAAATTGAGAAAATATGAGTGATACCCAACAATTTACACAGCAAACCAAAGACCTTATTGATGACTTAAAAAGTGTCTGCGCTACCTATGGCTTGGGAAATGATGGCAACGAATTCAAAATCATCACGCAAGTCTTCTTGTATAAGTTCCTTAATGACAAATTTGTGCATGAAATTAAACAACTTGATGACAATATTAAGAGCTCTGAAAACTGGGAAGAGACTCTAAAATCTTACACTGCAGAAGACTACCAAATGCTTACTATGCAACTCAGTGAAAGCACAGCAATTATCAGCCCAGATAACTCTATATCCTCCTTGTTCGCTAAACAAAATCAAGCTAATTTTGCTAGTATCTTTGATACAACTCTAACTAATATAGCTAAAGATAATAGTGAAATTTTCTCTGTTCTAACTGATGGTGGGGAGAAAATTGTATTATTTGAAGATCTAAGTAAATACGTCACCGATAATCGTGATCAATTCTGTAAAGCTGTTGTAAATAAACTTACAGTGTTTAGTTTTGAAAATATCTTTAATGAAAAATTTGATTTCTTTTCTACTATCTTTGAATACCTGATTAAAGATTACAACACCAATAGTGGCGGTAAATATGCTGAATATTTTACTCCTCATGCCGTATCAAAAATTATGGCACGATGTTTGGTTAAAGGTGAGGTTGAAAATGCTACCTGTTATGACCCTTCAGCAGGCTCAGGGACACTTTTAATGAACCTTGCACATCAAATAGGTGAAAAGAAATGCACTCTCTATTCACAAGATATTTCTCAAAAATCATCAGGATTATTGCGTTTAAATTTGATTCTAAATAACTTGGTGCACTCTATCCCCAACATCATTAAAGGTAATACAATCCTTGACCCTTATCATAAACAAGCTAATGGCGCGCTAGAGAAATTCGATTACATTGTATCAAATCCACCTTTTAAACTCGATTTTTCAGATTTTAGCTCAGAACTTGATACCAAAGAAAACCACGAAAGATTTTTTGCAGGTATTCCTAACGTGCCAAAAAAGAAAAAAGAATCTATGGCGATTTATCTGATGTTCTTACAGCATATTATTTATTCATTAAAACCTAACGGTAAAGCTGCAATAGTTGTCCCAACTGGCTTTATAACGGCACATAGTGGTATAGCTAAGAAAATTGGAAAAAAATTAGTTGATGAAAAAATGCTTGCAGGAGTTGTAAGTATGCCTTCGAATATTTTTGCTAATACTGGTACAAATGTTTCTATCTTGTTTATTGACAAAGAAGATAAAGAAGAAGTAGTACTTATTGATGCTTCTATGTTGGGTGAAAAAGTTAAAGAAGGAAAAAACCAGAAAACATTATTGAGCCATAACGAAGAAGAACAGATTATTAATACCTTTATTAACAAAGAAGTTGTTGATGATTTTTCTGTGGTGCTAAGTTATGAAGATATAAAAGCTAAAAAATACTCCATGAGTGCAGGACATTATTTTGAATTTAAGCTTGACTATATTGATATTACTGAAGATGAGTTCAAGCAAAAATTAGATAGTTTTGAAGCTAACTTCGATGATATGGTTAAAAAATCAAAAAAAATAGAACTTGACATTCAACAAAATTTAAAAAGTTTAAAAAATGGTAGTTAATAAATGGAAAAAATCATCATTAAAACTTCTTTGTAAAAAAATTGGTGATGGGCTCCATGGGACTCCAACATATGATGATAAATCAGACATATATTTTATTAATGGAAACAATTTAAAAAATGGAGAAATTGTTAAATCTGTTGATACTAAGAAAGTTTCCCAATCAGATTTTAATTCAAATTATATTAAATTGAATCAAAATTCATTGTTACTATCAATCAATGGAACTATTGGTGAAATGGCTTTTTACAATAATGAAAAAATTATTCTTGGCAAAAGTGCTGCTTATTTAAACTTTCATACTGGAATAAATCACTTTTATTATTATTTTTTTCAGCTAAAAGTTGTTAAAAAACACTTTTATAGGATTGCTACTGGTTCAACGATAAAAAATCTTGGCTTAGAGTATATTCAAGATTTTGAGGTGCCTGACCCAAATGAAAATGATTGGAAACATATAGTCAAAGTCCTTTCAGACCTAGATAAAAAAATAGAAAACAACAACAAAATCAATGAACAATTAGAAGCTATAGCTAAGCTTATTTACGATTATTGGTTTGTGCAGTTTGACTTCCCCAATTCTAACGGCAAACCCTATAAATCATCGGGTGGAAAAATGGTTTACAGCGAAGAGTTAAAGCGCAATATTCCCAAGGGTTGGGACGTTGGATCATTGTTAGATATTGCAGAATTTACTAATGGAATACCATGTCAAAAATATCCCTCAAAAGATAATGAGCAGTTTTACCAAGTTATTAAAATAAGAGAAATGGAATCAGGCTTAACCAATGAGTCAGAACGAGTCTCTCAAGGTATTCCAGATAATGTCGTGGTAAATAATGGTGATGTTCTTTTTTCTTGGTCTGCAACATTAGATTTAAAGATATGGGCGGGTGGAACTGGTGGCTTAAATCAGCATATATTTAAAGTTACATCTAAAAAATATCCGCGCACTTACTATTATTTTGAAGTTTTACGGCACCTTCAGCACTTTAAGATGATTGCTGAATCAAGAAAAACTACTATGGGACATATTACCAAAGATCACTTAGAACAAAGCCTAATTACTATACCTCCAGAAATCCTCATTATTAACCTTCATAATAAACTTAACCCAATCATCAACAAAGCAATCATCGCTAAGGAAGAAAATTTGCATTTGGCATCCTTACGTGACTGGCTCTTACCTATGCTTATGAACGGACAAGTCGATTTTAAAGATTAGTAAAGTTCTGAATTTGATGGTGAATTTACCAGCTCTGTTAGTCAAATTAAATCAGTTCAATAAATATATCAAAATCAATGTCATTAGATGAATAAGCGCAAGCCACCATCAACCGACTTATTCCCATCCTCACTTCTCTATGAGTCTCAACAGATACTAGGGGAGCAATTCTCTAAACTTCCTCATAAAATTCAGACAGGCTATACACTTGTGTTCTGTAATCATAGCGGTCTGATTCGTCACAATACCCACAATCGAAGGGCTGATAGTTTTCCAATGGATAACAATGAGGTTAATCGTTACTTTACAGAACGCAAGAACTTTCGAGCGGTTAATGATAATGGGTACTTCTTAAGACCAAAATACAGCAGACATGGCGCTATTGAGGAGAGTTATGTACTTTCACGTACTAAGGTCGAAGGAGGCGCTCGCTATGAGCCTACAAAGTGGATTATTAAGACAGTTTTTGCTTTTGAAGGAAGATCTAACCTTGGAGTAACAGGATCTAAAAATGGCTATATTTTGGATCCTGAGGTCAAGAGCTTTATAGATGCTTGGTTTGAATCAGACCTTAAAGTAAATAGAGAATTGATCAACTATAAAGGAGAATCAGCCAATGAGATAGCTAAATACTTCGGCGGTGCCATATATAGAAGCCTTAGTAAGGTTACAAAGCGGATCAATATTAATGTGCAGATAAAGATAAACATTGAATCTCTTCTTTTGCATAAAGAACAGCTTAATTACACCCAAATAATGCTCAGCCAAAGCAATACTGAAACCATTTCAAAAGGTAGCACTCAATGGAAGGAGATAGTCGCCAAATTAGAGCACACAGGAGGCAAGGGAGGGGCGGCAGGGGGACAGGAGAAGGACCTACAGGCTCTAGGTGGGGTAAAAGTAAAAAATAATCACTCAAAATCTCTCAAATCCCTTGCTATGAAAGGTTTTAAAAGCATTAGCATTAATGAGAGGTTGGTTGAAATAACAAAGCTTTTAGCAACCGCTCGAGAACAAGGATCCAATACGATTCCAATCTTTTATGAAGAGGCAAAGACAGGACGATATACTGCGAAAAATGCAACATTACAAGGCTTTCATAAAAGTGTACGCTACGCAGCATTAAAAGGCTGTTATGAGTACGATCTTAACGCTGCGCATCAAAACATACTGATACAGCTACTTGAGCGTGAAGGCGTTGATTTTCCAGAACTAGAAGTAGTAAGGGACTATGTTAAAAACAAGCAAAAGATTCGAATAGAGCTTGCAAAGAGCCTCGATGCGCCTATAGAAATCATAAAAGAAATCATACAAGCTTTAACCTATGGCGCTCAGTTAACTCGCAACAAGAAGCAATCAATCTATGAAATCTGTGAAGGTGATGAAAAGCTTCTTGAACGAGTTATAAAAAACCCATGGCTTGAGCAACTAGCAAAAACATTTCTCATTGCACATAAGCACTTAGTGGGAACTAAAAAGATCCTAAAAAATGCCGTTGGAATAAAAAGTGAGTCACTTAGCAAAAAAGCAGAGGCGATGGCTCACATTCTTCAAGGCTGTGAACGCCAAGTGTTAGATGCTTTAATTAAACACTCAAAACCTAAAGATATTGCCTTATTGGTTCATGATTGTATCGTCTATTACACACCTAAAAATACGAGTGACTTATCCAGAATAGTTTTTGAAGAAACAGGGTTTAATTTATCCTTTTCAGAAGAACTATATTAGCGCTTAAAATACCTTTGGAACAGGCTTTGTAAGGCAAGGTCATCAAACTAAAATAAGGTGCTTTATATGAGCGAATATGGAGCTCTCATAGGTATTAAACGAGTTATGCGGACGTATAGTAAATAGTATTTTAATTTAATATAAATGGAGGAGATATGCATTATCTAGATATGGATTTAATTGAAGAGTCAATAACAGCAAAAATAAAAGGAAGCACTATTAGAAAAAGTATGTTCTTGCATTTATTGTCGAACGGAAATTTCGATTATCAAACAAAAGACTATGAGTTCGTTATCAACCGATTAATCAAGGATGGAAAATTGAAAGAAAAAGATGGGTTTATTAGATACAAAGATTCAGAAGATTTAACTAAATTATTTGTTGAGCACAATGGTGTTCGTGGCATTTGGGCATCTAAAACATAAGGAGAATATAATTTGATAAATGCAAAATTAGAAAAGCTCTATTTAATTGATTCAAAACCAGAGTTGTGCGATAAGTGGAGGCAAGTGTTCTCTAGCTATCCTGAGGTAGAAGTTCTTACAGGTGACTACTTTCAACAAAGTGCAGATGCAATCGTGAGTCCTGCAAACAGCTTTGGAATAATGGATGGTGGGCTTGATTTAGCTATCAGAAATGAACTAGGTTTTCAAATTGAGACAGACATCCAAGACGTTATTCTTAACAAGTACCATGGTGAGATGCCAATTGGCAGTGCTGAAATTATAAATACTAACCATGACAAATGGAGTTACATGATTGCAGCACCCACCATGAGAATACCCGAGAATATTGCCTTTACCCTAAATGCTTATATCGCCTTTAGAGCTATTCTGATTGCTATAAATAGCTTTAATGAGTCTAAGCCTAAGAGACCAATAAAGTCCCTTATATGCTCAGGTTTGGGGACTGGAATAGGCTCTATGGAACCTGTTAAATGCGCAGCACAGATGAGAGCTGCTTACAAGCTAATCAAAGAGCCTGCTAGGTTGTTCAGCTTTGCAGAAATACATAAATCACATTTAACATTAAGTAATTTTTGAGTTGTAAAAACTTAATAGAATAGGGGAGCTAAAATTAATAGATTAGAAGGCTAGGGGGTATGAAAAAGAAACGGGGGCACCCTATATATTAATGTAGATAACGAACGATAAAGCTAAACACATTCAATATTTACTCTTTTTTAAATAAGGAGTAGAATTAACAAAAATTCAAATAAGACTTTTAAATGACAAGATCAGGACACAATTCAGGCATCTCAAATAGTAAGATTAAAAATTTGGATGCAAATATTAATCAATATAAAGAAAAATCCAAATTAAAAGAATATAGTGATATTTTTAGTGGTCATTATTCAAGACGAGAAGACTTAAAAAGTTCTGGTAAATTTCTCTACCTTACCCCAAGGCATATTCAAAATAAAGAATTAGTTTTATCAGAAAAAGATAAATTTATTGATAATGGTGAACAATATACTAAATATATATTAATGCCCGGTGATATTATTATTTCAAGCCTATGGAAAACTAGAAAAATTTATCAATACAAATCGACTGATACACCATCAATTATTGGAGCAAATTGGATAGTATTACGAACAGAAATAAATGATTATTTATCGAAATATCTTGAGATAAAAGAATTCTATAAGAAATTCGTTTGGGATTGTGATGTAAGACTAAGAGGAAGTGTAATCCCCTTCTTAAGTTGCAGGGATCTCAAAGAAATAGAGATATTTTTATTGCCTGAAGATGAGCTTTTAAATAAATATAAAGAAGAGAAGCTATCAAAGGTTCAAGAATTAGAACTATTAAGCTCAATAGATAAAAACACATTAGAAAACACTCAAAAAGAATTTATTTATGAGTTGATTAAAGAGTACTTTGCAGACCCTATTGTAAAATTATCAAAGCAATCAGAAAGTAGCCATCTTGAATTTAAAACAAGTTTTAGAAGAGATGTAGAAAAGGGTGGAAAAGTGCCGGAAATGGAATTAATACATAGTGTTCTTAAAACAATTGGTGGCTTTTGCAATACAGGCGGTGGTGATTTATTAATAGGCGTTACAGATGATAATAAAATAGTTGGGATTGAGGTAGATGAGTTTGATAATCAAGATAAATTTTTATTAGCCCTTACTCAGCATATAGAAAACAAAACTACCCCTGATGTCATGAATCTACTTGATGTTATTGATATAACTTTTTACAAATCAGAGGATAAAACGATTTGTAGGGTTAATGTAAACCCTACACCTGAAAATGTTTATGTGAAATACAAAAATGATGATATTTTCTATAAAAGAAAAGGTCCAAAAACAGTTTCACTAAGAGATCGAGATTTAGTGAAATATATAGAACAAAAAAACTCAATGTACGAGTAGAAATAGATCACTAAATATCGTACAAATTTCGTACAGTTAACTCCAAAAATCGCTCAATAACCCCTATAATTCTAGTTGTACGAACCAATGTTTTCAATTAGATATATCTTAAGAAATGGCTGGTAGTGCATACTTTGGCTGAGAAATAATAGTTACACGTCGGATCAGCTAGAATCTTGTAGTATTCTCCGAAGCCGAATGTCGGGTGTTCGAATCACCTCGAGCGCACCAAATACATAACACTATGAAAAAATTATTCTTGCTTCTTGTTCTTTGTTTTGGAGTTTTTGCAGTGCAAGCGGCTACTGAATATGGCACAGCAACGGTATCAAAAGTAATTAGCGTCTATGATGGTGACACATTCAGAGTAGATGTAGACTCTTTACCTCCTATTGTTGGCAAAAACATACCCATTCGGCTTAAAGGCGTAGATATCCAGAAATACAAGGAAAGTGTCAATATGAGAAGAATTTAGCCCTTAAGGCAAGAGATTTTGTCAGAAGCAAACTTGCTAATGCACAAGAAATTAAATTATACAGACTACAGAGAGGTAAGTTCTTTAGGGTGGTTGCTGAAGTAATGTTAGATGGGGTCAGCTTGGAACAGGAGCTTCTTGATAACGGTTTAGCCTACAAATATAATGGCGGGAAAAAGTCGAGTTGGTGTGAATGAATAGTATAAAAAGACTAACAATAATAATATTTTCTTTGATGTTTTCTATTAACTCATACGGTGAGTGGACAAAGGTACTTCCGGGCAACAACGCCTCTTTATATATTGACTTTAAAACATTAGAGGAAAAGGACGGTTTTATCTATTGGTGGTATATGGATTCATGGGGCACTGGAAGTGAAAAAACCTATGCTCAAGGTGACTGTAATCTAAAGGGTTTCAAGGTTAACAAGCGAGTAAGGTTTTCTTTTCCTATGGGTGAAGGAGAGGGTGTAGAGAAAGATATAGTCAGTGCCTGGGAATATTACGAGCCAAATAGTGGTTTTGATGTTTTATTAAGTTTCATTTGTGAAATGTCTAGATTCACTCCCGAAGAAAAAGAAGGGCGTATAGAAGCTTTAAGTAATAGAAATGAAGAGCTTGAAAGGCAAAGAAGAGAAGCACTTAACAATGAAAACTTACTTCAAATCAACACCACAAATTCTCCCTACATTAAATCGATTAAAGCACAAATTAAGTCTTTCTGGCAATATGATGAAGCTTCAGACAATTGGAGCTGTGTCGTTTTAATTAGTCAAGCCAGGAACGGTGCAATAGAAGGGGTAAAAATTCTAAGGTGTGATATAAATAGTAATGAAAATTCTTCGATGTCAAAAAATAAAGCACAAGCATTCGGTAACTCAATCAGAAGGGCAGTCTTTAAATCATCACCTCTCCCGCTTCCTGAAGATGAAGCAAAGTTTGAAAAAGAACTTATCATCAAATTTGGAGCTAACTAGTATAATCAAAGTCATTATCTAAAGACTCTAATGCTCCAATGAAAGTTACTCATGTTGTTGCAGCAATTATTAAAAAAGACAATCATTACCTAATAGCGAAAAGAAATCGTGATAAGTATATGGGACTCAAGTGGGAGTTTCCTGGGGGTAAGGTTGAAGAATCTGAAACCTTTGAGGAGGCTCTCTCAAGAGAAATTCTTGAAGAGCTCAATGTTTCTATAGACATTCACAACAAAATAGCAGAAGAAAAATATGAAGATAATGAAATTAATATTGTCTTGCATTACTTTATTTGTACCCTGAATAAGGGAGATTTGTTACTCTCTGAACATGAAGCAATAGAATGGGTTGCAAAAGAAGATTTTGATCATTATGACTTTGTTGCTGGTGATGGAAATATTACATCACTAATATGAATAAAATCTTCTAAATACTTTAGCTAAACTTTTAAGTCAAATGCAAATTATAAAAAAAAGTGCTGTATTCTCAACTTGTAATCAATATAGATACTCTCTTTCGAGAGTTTGGAATATAAAACGAAAACCTGCATTATTTATTGGTCTAAATCCTTCTACTGCTGATGAAACAGAAGATGATCCAACAATTAGAAGATCTATGAATTATGCCTATAATTGGGGTTTTGGAGGAATCATAATGGTTAATCTTTTTGCCTTTAGAGCAACAATGCCAATAGACTTAAAAAAAGCAAAGCTTCCAATTGGTGATGAGAATAATAAATTTATAATAGAATGTCAAAAAGAATCCGGAATTGTTGTCGTGGCTTGGGGTAATGACGGAGCACTACTAAGTCGAGACAAGGAGGTGTTAGACCTCATCATTAATCCAATGTGTCTTAAAGTTAATAAATCAGGACAACCAGCACACCCACTGTATCAAAAAAAAGACCTATCTCCCATTCAATTTCCAGTTTAATTATTTGACGAAACCACAGGGACTTTGGCACATTAATCAATCAATAATGCATATAATTTGTCTTATAAATATTATGCATATTTTCTTGAATAAAATTACTCTCAACTCTTTATGAGAGGCAATGTTTAACTTATGAAATACATTGTCATTGATCCTGTCATAGCTGACCTAGGATTTGTCAAAATTTACTGGTATGGCGTTATGTATCTTTTGGCTTTCTTATCTGCCTATTTCTTAGCTAAATATCGCGCAAAAACAAACCCTTTATGGAATATTAAGCATGTCGATGACCTTATTTTTTATGGCGCACTAGGGGCTGTTTTGGGCGGCAGGTTAGGGTATTTATTTTTCTATAACTTCTCAATATTCATTTCAAACCCGCTCACATTTTTTAATTTTCAGAATGGCGGGATGTCCTTTCATGGCGGATTTATTGGTGTTCTTATAGCTATGCTAGCTTTTAACAAAAAATATAACTTTTCTTTTTTTCAAACGACAGACTTCATTGCACCACTTGTTCCTCTTGGATTAGGATTTGGAAGAATAGGGAACTACATTAATGGTGAACTTTGGGGAAGAGTAACGGATAGCTCATGGGGGGTCTTTGCGCCCGATCAAAGTGGACTCTGGGAGCAAAGGTTCCCAACACAGCTTTATGAGGCTTTTTTAGAGGGTCTCTTGTTATTCACAATACTATGGCTCTTTAGTAAAAAGAATCCGCCGTTATTTGCTAGTTCAGCTTTATTCCTTATTCTTTATGGCTTTTTTAGATTTATAATTGAATTTATTAGGGCTCCTGACTCCCATATCGGTTATCTAGCATTTGACTGGCTAACTATGGGGCAACTACTTAGCTTTCCAATGATATTAATTGGACTGTATTTTTTATATAAATCTTATAATTTAAAAGGTCAAACATGAAACAATACTTAGATTTTTTGAGACTTGTTAGAGACAATGGAGCTGAAAAAACCGATAGAACTGGGACAGGAACTAAAAGTATATTTGGCCACCAGATGCGCTTCAACCTGAATGATGGCTTCCCAATTGTGACAACCAAACGAGTCCACGTTCCCTCTGTTATTCATGAACTACTTTGGTTTTTAAAGGGCGACACTAATATTAAATACCTGAAAGATAATAAAGTAAATATTTGGAATGAGTGGGCAGATGAAAACGGGGACCTTGGTCCTGTATATGGTGCTCAATGGCGAAAATGGAAAAATGCGAAAGGCATTGAAATTGACCAAATTCAACAAGCGATTAATCTTATCAATAATTCTCCTGACTCAAGGCGGATTATTGTATCAAGCTGGAATGTTGGAGAGCTTGAAAGCATGGCTTTGCAGCCTTGCCATGCTCTTTTTCAGTTCTATGTTGCAGAAGGAAAACTTTCATGTCAACTCTATCAAAGAAGTGCAGATATATTTTTAGGGGTCCCTTTTAATATCGCTTCATATGCATTACTGACCCACATGATGGCTCAGCAATGTAATCTAGAGGTGGGTGACTTTGTTTGGAGTGGAGGTGACTGTCATATTTATACAAATCACTTCAATCAGGTTGATACGCAACTTCAAAGAACACCAAAAAAGCTGCCTAATCTACAAATAAATAGAGAGCCTGAAAGTATTTTTGATTATGTTTACGAAGATTTTGAGTTAATCAATTATGAGCATGACGACCCCATTAAAGCCCCAGTAGCTGTGTAATTAATGGAAAAACTACAAAAAAATTTCTCCTATGAATTTAATGACATAGAACTCTTAAAGCAATCTCTAACGCATAGGAGTGTCGGCAAGAATAATAATGAACGACTTGAATTTTTGGGCGATAGTGTTTTGGGTTGTGTTATTTCAGAGGAGCTGTATAAGCGCTATCCTTTAATTGATGAAGGTCAACTGTCAAGGCTTCGCTCTCACCTGGTAAGAGGACAAACTCTAGCAAATTTAGCCAAAACACTAAATATCTCTGAAAGTCTAACTTTGGGTCATGGCGAGCTAAAAAGTGGTGGTTTTAGGCGTGAATCGATCCTTGCTGACGCTTTTGAAGCAATACTGGGTGCAATCTTTCTTGATTCTGATTATTTAACTGTAAAAAAAATAATCTTGTCGCTGTTTAATGACCTGATAAATCAAGCCAAGCCAGAGGACTCTTTAAAAGATTTTAAAACCCAGCTTCAAGAGCTGCTTCAAAAGAAAGGGTGCTCTCTTCCAAGCTATGAACTGATTCAGACTAAAGGAAAAGATCATAACGCAATTTTTTATGTAAGCTGTTCTGTGACAGAGCTCAAACTTAAAGCAGAAAAAAACGCTAAAAGCATTAAAAGAGCTGAGCAGGCCTGCGCTCAATCAATTTTAGAGGAGATTTTAAACCAATGACTTTTCAGTCTGGCTCAATCGCAGTTGTTGGAAAACCAAATGTTGGTAAATCCACACTTGTTAATGAGCTGATTGGACAGAAATTATCAATCACCTCTCACCGTCCACAGACTACAAGGCACCGGATCAATGCAATAGATACTCAGCCCAACTATCAAATGATATTTGTCGATACTCCGGGTATTCATATTGGTAATAACAAGGCCATTAACTCATATATGAATCGTGCTGCTAGCTCAAGCTTTAGTGATGTAGATATAATCATTTGGATTGTTGAAATTTTTAAATGGACCAAAGAGGATGCGAGGGTAATGGAGCACCTCAATAAAGTAGATATTCCAGTCATACTCTGCATAAATAAGATAGACAAGCTTGAGTCGGTAGATAAAATGTTCCCCTTTCTAGAGTCACTAGGTGAAAAATTTAAAGCCACAGAGGTCTTTCCTCTGTCCGCTTTTGAACGAAGAGATACTCAAAAACTTCGAAAATTAATCTTAAAATACCTTCCAGAGCAGGATGCGATCTATGATGAGAATTACATAACAGACCGCTCTCAAAAGTTTGTTATCTCTGAATTTATTCGCGAAAAGCTGATGAGAAATCTCTCAAATGAACTGCCTTATGACATCACTGTCGAGATTGAGAAGCTAGAGCTTGATGGCAAAATGTATAGAATTGCAGCACGTATTTTTGTTGATAAAGCCTCACAGAAAAGCATTGTCATTGGTCAAAATGGTGGAATGCTAAAAAAAATTGGAAAAGAATCTAGACTCTCTATAGAAGGATTTCTAGAGGCAAAAGTATTCTTAGAGTTATGGGTTAAGGTTAGACAAGGCTGGTCAGATGACAAAAGAGCGTTAGCATCCTTGGGTTATGACTAGAGTTGAAAATTCACCTGCTTTTTTAATCCATAGAAGAATGTATCAGGGGAACTCTCTTCTGCTGGATTTCTTTACGAAGGATTATGGTAAATTAAGACTTATAGCAAGAGGAGCAAGGAGCAGTAAGACGTCACTTCAAATGTTTCAATGCTTGAGCATATCGTTTAAAGGTAAAAGCGATTTAAAAAGCCTATCTCAGTGGGAAATATCCGATGAACCGAGGCGCCTAATGGGTAATGATCTTGTTATGGCTATCTATGTTAATGAACTTATACAAAGACTTCTCCCAGAAGCTGAAGAGCATAGTGAAATATTTACATCTTATTGGTCTTATATTAAAAATATCAGCACCCTAGATACCGTTGCAAAGGAATATTCGCTTCGTGTATTTGAAAACCAATTATTACAGGATTTGGGTTATGGTTTAGACTTTGACTATGATATTACAGGAAACATAATAAATAATGATCTCCAATATGACTATATTGAGGATCAAGGGTTTGCTGTGAATGACGAAGGGGTAATTTTTGGCAGCACGCTTCTTCACCTTTCAAACTCAAATGAATCCATTACTAATCCAAATGAGCTAAGTATTTTAAAAATAATGAATCGAAAAAGACTAAAATCTCTACTTGGAGACAAACCACTCAAAAGTAAAGAATTGTTTTTTGTTGACTAGGTGTAATAATGAGTATATTTTTAGGTGTAAACATTGATCATATTGCTACATTGAGACAAGCAAGAGGTACTGACTACCCTAGCTTAGTTGAGGCTGCAAAAATATGTGAGAATTCAGGTGCTGATAGCATCACTCTCCATTTAAGAGAAGATAGGCGACATATTCAGGATTATGATGTAGAGGAGCTGAAATCTTGCCTAACAACTAAAATGAATTTGGAAATGGCTGCAACTGACGAAATGCTCAAAATCGCCACAAAAATTTTGCCTGAAGACTGCTGCCTAGTTCCAGAAAAGAGACAAGAGTTGACTACTGAAGGTGGACTAGATGTTGCATCTCAATTGAGCAGAATGAAGGAGGTCTGTTCTGAATTAAACGAGAGCAATATTAAGGCCTCTCTATTCATTGATGCTGATAATTACCAAATTGAGGCGGCTGTTGAGAGCGGCGCACCAATAATTGAAATTCATACAGGTCATTATGCAGATGCATCGACAGCTACTGAGATGCAAAAAGAACTCAAAAAAATTTTAAATGCATGTAATTATGCACACAGTCTTGGTTTGCAGGTCAATGCGGGTCACGGCTTGACCCTTGAGAACACAAAAGCTATTGCTGAAATTAACACTGTCGTTGAACTCAATATAGGACACTCAATTATATCAAGAGCACTATTTGTGGGTTTGTCAAGCGCTACATCTGAAATGAAACAATTGTTAAATGAGGCAAGAGGATTGTGATTTACGGCATTGGGACAGATATTATAAATATTGAGAGAGTTCAAAAGATTTTAATAAAAAATCGAGATGGCTTTATTAATCGAATCTTAACAGAGCATGAGAGAGCCCTGTTTACAAATAAAGCTGATAGTGCAGCTTTTTGTGCCAAGAGATTTGCTGCTAAAGAGGCCTTTTCAAAGGCTCTAGGAACCGGAATAGGAAGAGTTGTTAGCTTTCAAGACTTAACTATAAGAAACAACGAAAATGGCAAGCCATATTTTATGCCCAGTGAAAAACTAAGGCTATACCTACTAGAAAAAGGAATTAAGCAAGGCCATTTAAGCATCTCTGATGAAAGTAGCAACGCAGTTGCATTTGTCGTACTCGAGACAGAGATTAGCCCTTAAGAATTAAAATGGGATATCATCCTCGAATTCATCAGGCGCGACAGGTGTAATTGCAGGGGCAGGTTGAGAGGCTTGCTGTGGTTGGGGTTGAGACTGCTGAGAAGGAGCACTAGAGTTCATATCATCGCGTCGATCAAGCATTTGAAGTGTGCCACTATAGCCACTAATAACAACCTCGGTAGTATAGCGATCTTGACCGTTTTGATCTTGCCATTTTCTAGTCTGAAGCTTGCCCTCTACATAAACCTTTGATCCTTTGTCTAAATATTGTCCAGCAATTTCAGCAACTTTACCAAATAAACTAACCCTGTGCCACTCTGTCCGTTCTTGCTTTTGACCGGTGCTTTTATCAGTCCAGGATTCACTTGTTGCAATAGATAAATTACTAATTGCATTACCATTTGAAGCATATTTAATCTCTGGTTTTGCACCTAAATTACCTACCAAAATTACTTTATTTATCCCGGCCATTCTATTAATTACTCCTGTTAAGTTTTAGATTTAAGCGGCAAAAAAAGAATCAAAAGCCACCAAATTATTGCTATAAATATGGTGAATAAGAATACACTATTTAAATCGTAAATGTCATAAATAAAACCGCCTATTGTTCCTCCAATAAATGTACCGAGAAATTGTGATGTTGAGAAAATTCCCATAGCTAACCCCCTCTTAGAAGAGCTTGCTGTCCTTGATAAAAGAGAGGGTAGTAGGGCCTCAATAGTATTAAATGCAACAAAAAATATAGTCAAAGTAAATAGGAAAACCTTGAAGTTTAAATTCAAACTAAAGAAGATTATTTGACTTACTATGAGCAATAAAATACTCATCAATAAAATGTATTTTGTTTTTTTATATTTTTCAGACACAACAATTAAAGGAATCATTCCTAAAAATGACAACAGGACGGCTGGAAGATATAGTTGCCAATTATCTATCATGCTTACGATTTGATTTTCTATTATCAGAAGCGGCATCACGATGAAGCCAGCAGCAAGTATTAAATGAAGCGAAAAAATACTAAAATCCAGAGCAAGTAATTCCCTTGTGAGAGTTTCTTTAAATGCTTCAAAAGATAGCTTGTAGTATGCAATAGGTTTAGCTTGCTTTAAAGAAAATACGATAAACATAGCAATTACTGAGAGTAGGGCAATAACCCAAAAAAGGCCTGACAGTCCAACTCTTGAGGTAATTATTGGTCCAATGAGCAGCGAGAGCATAAAGGCAACTCCAATTTGAAATCCAACAAATGCATTTGCTTTTGCCCTGTTTTCTTCACTGACTGAATCAGCTAAAAAAGCCATTAATACAGCTGAAATAGCGCCTCCACCTTGCAATGCTCGTCCAATCACAACTAGGATAATATTTGAAGTATTAGCCGCTATAACACTTCCCAAAAGAAAGATTAGGAGCCCAACCATAAGAATTGGCTTTCTGCCAAATCTATCTGATAGATAGCCAAAGGGTATCTGGAATATAGCTTGTGTTAGGCCATATATACCTATTGCCATTCCAACAAGAAAAGGGGTCGCGTTTTCATAATTTCCTGCATAAACACTCATCACTGGAAAGAGCATAAATAAGCCCAGCATTCTTACAGCCATGACAAGAGAAATCTTTAGCGCAAAGAATCTTTCTGCTGAATTCATAAGTAAAAAAAAGACTCTTATTTTTTAACTGAGTAGCCTGGTGAGTAATTAGGATAACTCGAGGATAAAACTTTTCTAGCGTCAGTGGCTAGTTGCTCAGCATTGATCTTGTCATAATTGTATGCCATAAGATGAAGAGCATCAGAAATCGAAGCGCTATTTGGATAGTTTTCAATGATGAACTTAGTACGATTAATAGCAGCAATATGGGAACCAATCTCACTATAGTAAATGGCAACATATAATTCATGCCTTGCAAGGGTATTTCGAAGCCCAACAAGCTTATCTTTGGCGTCCTTTGAATACTTAGAGTTTGGAAAAGTTTCAATTAAGTCAACAAAATATTGGTAAGCGCTACCGACACCTTTAATATCCCTTTGGGCACTATCAGTAACTAACTTATCAAGTATGGAGCTCGACTTTGCTTCAGCAACAACTCCTCTTAGGTAATATGCATAGGGAGTTGGAGGAAGGTTAGGGTATCTTTCAATAAACTCATCTAGCTCTAATATTGATCTATTATATTTTTTTTGCTTAAGCAAGTTATAGGCAATATCTAGTCTCGCTTGAATAGCGTATTTAGAACTTGGATAGGATGATAAAATCATTTCATATTGATCAATGGCTTGTTCAATCATTCCACTATCTACTTTGTCCTCAGCCTGCTCGTACAATTCTTTGGGGGTTAATCCATCAGCAACAAGCTTTTTTGTATCCTTGTCACCTCCTAAAAAAGAACAGCTTGATAAAAAAAAGATTGATGCAAGGGTCAATATAGAATGTCTATTCATTTTAAGTTCAGATTAGTGCCGGTCGAACTGCAAATTATACTAGTGTGTTTTTTATCTGGAAACCTTTATGCAAAGAACTTATAGCTCTTAACAACATGATTATATAATTACTAGGTTATACCAAATTTAATAATTAATCTTAATGGCTACTAATTTTTTTCAAATTCAATCTCAAGCAAGCACTTTATATGATGTTTTAGGTAACTATTTGTCTGAAGAAGAGGTCAAATTAGTTAAAAAAGCACACAAGATCGCCGATGAAGCGCATTCTGGTCAATACAGAAAATCTGGAGAATCTTATATTAATCATCCATTGTCAGTGGCTCTCATCCTAGCTGAGCTTAAATTAGACTATTTATGTATAGTTGCAGCCATCCTTCATGATTGCATAGAGGATACTTCGGTTACAAACGAAGACGTTAATAATGAATTTGGAGAACAGATTGCACATATAGTCGAAGGGGTCTCAAAATTAACAAGTCTAGAATTCACTTCTACCTCACAAAAACAAGCACGAAACTTTCAAAAGCTGATATTAGCAATGTCAAGAGACATGAGAGTAATGATTATTAAGCTTGCAGATAGGCTTCACAACATGAGAACTATTGACTCAATGAGTAAAGAAAAACGAATTCAAAAAGCAAAAGAAACCTCTGAACTCCATGCGCCAATTGCAAGACGCTTGGGACTTCATAGTATTGGTGTTGAACTAGATGACCTTTGCTTTCAAACACTTCATCCCAGGAAACACTTAATTATTAAGAGAAAAATTAATAAACAATATGGCAATCAAAAGAAAACTATCAAACTTATTAAATCTGAAATAGAAAACAGATTAAAGTTTGAGCAAATTATAGCGACGGTAGAAGGACGTCAAAAGCAACCATCAAGTATTTACAACAAAATGAAAATTAAGTCTCGAAAATTTTCAGAAGTCTTAGATATGCATGCATTTCGAGTTGTAGTAGAAAATACGAATGCATGCTATCAAGCATTGGGCCATATCCACAGTTTATATAAACCGATTCCTCTAAAGTTTAAAGATTACATTTCAGCTCCTAAACCAAATGGCTATCAGTCTCTTCATACTGTACTAATTGGGCCAAGAAAAATGTTTATTGAAGTTCAAATTCGATCAAAAGAGATGGATTTTATATCCGAATATGGTATTGCAGCCCATTGGCACTATAAAAATACGGATGAACCATCAAAAAAATTAGCACGTAACTGGATGGGCTCTTTGTTAGATATTCAGCAAAATACTGATACATCAATTGATTTTTTAGAAAGCACTAAATCAGATTTATTTTCTGATGAAGTGTTTGTTTTTACTCCAGGCGGGAAAATCATTCAGCTACCTTTAAGGGCAACCGTCCTTGACTTTGCCTATGCTGTTCATACCAACATAGGCAAAAAAGCCCAAAAAGCAACAATAAATGGTAATGAAGTAGAGCTTTCAACACCTCTAAAATCTGGACAAACAGTGGAAATTATTACTGGAAGATTTGTAAAGCCTAAGCCGGGCTGGCTAGACATTGTTGTCACCTCAAAAGCAAAAACAGCTATCAAGGCACATCTCAAAGATAATTCTAAAGTTGAACTTGCTAGGCTCGGCAAACTATTATTATCTGACGCTTTAAAATTTCAAAACATTAAAATTAATGACGTTCCATTAGACAAATGGAATAAATGTTTTAAAGAGCTTAATTGTGTTGATTTTGAAGATTTGTATGTAAGAGTAGGTTTGTCTGAAATTTTTGTCGCAGTGGTTGTTAATAAACTACTGCAAGACATTAATAATGAAACTATAAACACCATTTTTATTGGCCAAACTAAGGGTATGGCTATCAATTTTGCGCATTGTTGTTACCCAATACCAGGAGATAAAGTGACTGGTGTTTTAACCTCGCAGAAGGGATTAGTATTACATCGCTCAAATTGTTCAAATCTAGAACATATTAAAGAAAAAAATGCTCAATGGATGGAAGTTGATTGGAAGTCAGATGGTAATGAGCAATTTGAAGTTGCAATTAGCTGTTTAGTTGAAAACCGGAGTGGAAGACTAGCTGCTATTGCGAACACTCTTGCAAATCTTGGAGTAAACATCGAAAATATTGAGCAGCAACAAAGACCAGGATCAAATAGATTATTTTATATAACATTGATTGTCGCAAATATTATTGAACTCAACAACGTTATTGATACGTTAAACAAATTACCTCATCTCATATCTGCCGACAGACTTTAATTTTATAAAAATGTTCAAATCAAACAGTTGAATTGATTAAAATTACAAGATTAAATTCTAATGCCCTAAACTGATAATGATTTGTTGGACTGATTCATTAGAAATAGCTATTTCTTTGGCGGATAATTTTCCTGAAATTGATCCAAAAACAATTAATTTTGTTGATTTGCGCGAGTTAGTTTTAAATCTTGAAGAATTTGAAGAAGGGCACAGCAAATGCGGCGAAAGAGTTCTTGAAGCTATACAGATGAATTGGATTGAGGAGGCTGAGTGAAGATTTTAAAATTTTTCGTCACATTGAGTATCTTTGTTTCTTTATCTGCAAGCGCACTCCTTGAAGTCAACATTATTAAATCTAGAGAAGCTGCCTTTCCAATAGTAATAGCTCCATTTGAGATTGTTGGAAATTCTAATAATGTTGATATTGCAAAAATAATTAGAGATAATCTCAATCGCTCAGGCCAATTCAATGCCTTAAGTACACAAGCCCTAATAACCAATCAAATCGACTTTAGTTTTTGGCAAGAACATAAAAAAGATGCTGTTGTCTTTGGAAAAATTGAACAAGTAAGTAGCAAGGTTTATAACGTATATATTTATATTTATGATGTCTTTTCAGAAAAAAGCCTATACCAAAAGAAAATTCAGGTTCACAATAGTGGTTTTAGAAGAATTGCACATTTTTTAAGTGACAAAATTTATTATGTTTTATTAGGGCAAAAAGGGTCATTTGACACAAGACTTTCTTATGTCACAGTATCTGAAAATAGTAATGGTGGAAAGACATACAAGCTACAAATTTCAGACTCAGATGGATTCAATCCCCAAACAGTAGTTAGATCTTCAAACCCAATACTTTCACCTGCTTGGTCAAAAGACCAAAAGAAACTTGCATATGTCTCTTTTAAAAACAACAGGTCTGAAGTATTTGTAATGACTCCATTTATAAAAACAATTCCAATTAAATTGCCCAAATTTGATGGAATAGCGTCATCTCCAACTTGGCATCCTGATGGCAATAGTATTGCACTAACGATATCAAAAAAAGGTAACAAAGATATTTACCTTTATGATTTAAATTCAGAAGAGCTAAAGAGATTAACTAAAAATATATCTATAGATACTGAAGCTAGCTTTTCTCCTGATGGAAATAAAATTGCATTTACATCGAATAGAACAGGGCAAGTTCAGGTTTATATTAAAGACCTTAAATCAGAAAAAATTTCTAGAGCAACTTTTGAGGGTCGCTATAATGCAAAACCAGTTTTTTCTCCTGACGGAAAAGACCTGGCCCTCATTCATAGAGTTGGAAAAGACTACAGGTTGGCTCTTCTTGATATAGCGTCAAGAGACTTAACCGTCATGACACAAAATAAATCTGACGAGTCGCCCTATTTTTCACCAAATGGTGGTATGATTATTTTCTCAACCAATAGGGAAAACAAGGGAATTTTGTCTATAATTTCACTGCAAAACAATCAAATTGTTGAGCTAATGCAAAAAGAGGGTGAAGTAAGAGAACCAAGCTGGTCAAACTATTCAAATTAAGGAAATTTAAAATGTCAAAAAAAATTCTATTATTGTCAAGTGTAATTTTTCTAAGTTCATGTGCTTCAAATAATATATCTGAACTAGGTGATAAATTCTTAGATCTTATTAATCCCTCAAATAATGCAACTGAAGTTGCAATGTTAAGTGGAGAGGAAACTCTTGTTGCGATGGGCGAAACTGGTGGATTTACAATTGACGAGCTTGAAGAATTGTCTAATGACGAGCTAATTGCTATTGTAAGAGAAAAGGGTTTAGAAGATCTAATTCTTCTTGATGAAGATGGAAATCTTCTAAACAGAGACCAACTTATCAACGCAATAGTTGAAAGTGCTGCTCTTCTTGAAAGCAAGTCTGAAGAGTTAGAGTCAATGTCAGATGATGAGCTTATTGAAGTGGCTGTAACTAAGGGTCTGAGTGATCAAATTGAATTAGATGATGATGGTAACCTTGCGAACCGAGATGAGCTAATTGATGCATTAGTAGAAAGTGCCGCCGCAATTGAGGCTGCAATCAGCGAGTTTAGCAATAATGCAAACTCATTTACGCTATATTTTGCCTATGACGATACTGAAATTGATGAAGTGGCGACAAGAATAATTATTCAACACGCAAACTTTATGCAAGAAAATCCTTCAGTTAACCTTCGTTTAGAAGGACACGCAGATGAAAGAGGAACTCGTGAATATAATCTTGCGCTAGGTGAGAATCGTGCTTTAAGTGTAAAAGAGGTTCTTGGTCTATACAACCTAGATGACAGAATTATTGTTGTGAGTTATGGAGAGGAAGTACCAATCCTAACTGGCAGTAATGAGGAAGCCTGGGAGAAAAACAGAAGAGTAGAATTCTCTTATTATTAAGTAAATTTGTGTCAAAGTCAGTTTAATTAGATATTGTATCGTCTGATGAAAAACACCTTTTTTAGATTTACACTTTTCACCTCATTAATATTAATGTCGTTTGGAGCCTTATCTAGTGAAGGCTTAAATGTAGACCTTGCAATCCTTAAAATCAATAAAGATGTAAAGTCTTTGAGTAATGAAATTCTTGCTTTAAAGGATGAGATTGAAATCTTAAGAGAAAACCAAAGGCTTAATTCTGAGAAAATTAATGAACTTCTTCAGATGATTGAATTAAGCCGAACAAACACCAAACAATCAGAGAAATCAATTGAAACTAGCACACAGTCTTCTAAGCTTTTTAGAGATGGTAAGAGTAGCTTTGTTCTTGGTAATTATGATAAAGCCATTGAGCTCTTTTTAAATCACCTCAAGGCTTCGCCAAATGACAAAAGTTTGATAGATACTCAACTATGGCTTGGGCGCTCTTATTTTTATAGTAAATCTTATCTAGAATCCAAAAATGCATATTTAGATTTTCTAGTTCTGGATGTTAACCATCCAAAGCATGCAGATTCTTTATATGAATTGTCCAAGGTGCATATAGAGCTTAATGAAATCAATGAGGCTAAGAGCCTGTTGACTCAAATGCTAGAAGATTACCCAGAACATATTCTTTTCAATAAAGCCTTTATACTCCTTCAAAGCCTTTAAAAAAGTGGCAATTCTAGAAATTCAAAAAGTTGACTTGGCATCTTTTTGTTATCTAAACAAAAAAAGATATCCATTTTTTCTAGAAAGCGTCAACCACAATAAAAACAACAGGTATTCAATACTATTTGCCTTTCCTCAAGAAGACATTATATTGGAAGATATTTCAGATTTTGATTTTTTGAATGAACTTGAAAGTCAGTGTGCACATATTAGTCAAGATCTAAATCTTCCATTTACTGGTGGATGGTTTGTTTATTTATCTTATGAGCTTATTGGACAAATTGAACCCACTTTATCCTCTAAACTCAGTAAATCTAATCTTCCGATTGCCTATGCAGTAAAAATCCCAACTGCAGTTATAACTGACCATCAGCTCAAAAAAACATTTATCGTTGATGCAGATGATAATCATACTCGCATCAATCAAATATTATCAGATGTCAAAGCCCTTGAAAATATTCCAGATGAAGGAATACTTGGTGAAATTTCAGAGGAAAATGAACAAAAATTCACTGGTGGCGTCAAAAGTAGCCTTGATTATATTGTTTCGGGTGATGTGTTTCAGGTCAACTTGTCGAGAAAGTGGTCTTGCTCTTTAACTTCAAACCAGGACTCAGCAACAATCTACAAAAAACTCAAAAAGACTAATCCAGCACCATTTTCAGCTTTAATTCAATATGAAGGATTCAGTGTCATCTCGTCCTCACCTGAGAGATTATTTAGCGTAAATGATGGCTTATTAGAAACAAGACCCATTGCAGGGACACATCCAAGAGGAAAAGGGCACTTAGATGCCACTCAAAAAGAAAATCTTATTAGTCATCCAAAAGAAATAGCAGAGCACGTAATGCTTTTAGACCTTGAAAGAAATGATATGGGAAGGGTGTGTGAATATGGAAGCGTTTATGTCAATGAGATAATGACATTAGAAACATACCCATATGTTCATCATATTGTCTCAAATATAAAAGGCAATCTTCGAAAAAATATTGGAATTAAAGAAATTGTAAAAGCATTATTCCCAGGTGGCACAATTACTGGCTGCCCCAAAGTTAGATGCATGGAGATTATTAATGAGCTAGAACAGATGCCTAGAGAGGCCTATACCGGATCAGTTGGGTATGTAAGCCAAAATGGTAAAATGGATTTCAATATTCTAATTAGAAGCTTTATCCATAAAGGCAACACTCTAACTTTTAGAGCTGGAGCTGGGATTGTTTTTGACTCCGATCCACTGAGAGAGCTCGCAGAGACTCGCCATAAAGCTCAAGGCTTAATTAAAGTTTTTGAGAGTTAATACACTAGGGGTTTAAACTTTGACGTCATAGGATATCGCCTTTCTTTTCCAAAGGCATTGCTACTAATTTTGGGTCCTGGTGCAGATTGTCTTCTTTTATATTCATTTCTTAAAATTAAAGACGTAATCTTATCAACATCCTCTAAGCAGTGTCCACTCTCTATAATTTCATTAGCAGACTGCTTAAATTCAACAAACCTCATCAAAATATCATCGAGAACATCATAGGATGGAAGTAAATCCTGATCGACTTGATTAGGTGCAAGCTCTGCAGAAGGAGGCCTACTAATAACTCTTTCAGGAATAACCTCAGATATTGAGTTTCTATATTTTGAAAGTTTATATACCATGGTTTTTGATATATCTTTGAGCGGCGCAAATCCGCCACACATATCACCATACAAAGTAGCATAACCTACAGCCATTTCAGATTTATTGCCTGTTGCAAGAACAAGTTTATGATATTTATTAGACAAAGCCATTAAAAGGGTGCCTCGAACACGAGACTGAATGTTTTCTTCAGTAGTATCAACTGAAGTATTCTTAAATTGATCGCTAAGTGACAAGTTAAATGCATCAACCATAGAGTGGATATCAATACTAGAAAACTCAACGCTTTGAGCCTTAGCTTGAAGTTCAGAGTCAGTTAAACTCATATCGGAAGTAAATTGATATGGCATCATAACTGCATGCACATTTTCAGGACCAATAGCATCAACAGCAACAGCTAAAGTTAAGGCAGAGTCAATACCTCCAGATAGGCCAATTAAAGCTCCGCTAAAAGAATTTTTTTGAATATAGTCCTTTGTAGCTAAAACAATAGCTGAATAAATTGATGACTCATCACTTGCTTTAGATTGGTGGTGAGTAGTATCGATATGAGAAGTGGTGCACTCTTTAAAAGCAGGTAATTGGAGTGACACATCCCCTTTGTTATTAACAACAAAGGAATTTCCATCAAATACAACTTCATCCTGACCTCCAACCATATTGACGTAAATGAACGTAATATCAAACTTTACAGCAAAATTCTTACAAATATCTATACGCTCATTTTGCTTATTAAGTTGAAATGGTGACGCATTAAGAGATACTACAATATCAATATTTGATTGACATAACCTAGTAATTGGACCTTCAATCCATTGATCTTCGCATATTAAAACACCTATCTTGGTATTTTGACATTCAAATACAAAAGAATCATTACCAGCTGAAAAATAACGTTTTTCGTCAAAAACACCGTAATTTGGTAATTCTTGTTTATTGTAAACATGAAGGATTCGATTATTTTGAATTAGATATGCACTATTAAAAAGCAAGCCATCAGTTTTATTTGGCGCACCAAATAATATTGAAATGGATGAAGGTACAGAATTACAAAAAAAATCAATTTCATCATTAACTTGATTTATGAACCCGTTACGAAATAAGAGATCTTCGGGAGGATAACCAGTCAAAGCTAATTCTGGAAAAATGATTACATGAGATCCAGCAATATTAGCCTCTATAGTCAAATCTAGCATTTTTTGAGCATTTGATTTAATATCTCCAACAATAGGGTTAAATTGTGCGATTTGTATTTTGACTGGTAGTGATTCAGAAAATATCTTATTTAACTGCTCTTGCCAAAATTTCGCCTTTGAATTATTACCAGTATTTAAAGCATGTTCAAGTTTGGTATTGACAACAACCTCGGCAGGATCTATATCAAGGATATTAGCAATCAACCAGGCGTGCGTTTCGCTTAAAGCAGCCTTTCCAGAGCTATATTTGCTAAGATTTGACTGATTAATGTCATATTCTTTGGCTATTTTATAATCGGAATAACCCGTTTTATCACGCACCATTGCAAGGTATTCGGTTGTTTTTATGACCATTATGGCTCGTTAATTTAACTATATATTAGTTATTTTATACCACTATAGGTAAAAAATAACTATTTTTTATAACTAGAATAGAAAATTTTACATGTAATATTTAACTAAAATATACATAAGTGATTGAAATATATATAAATATCATATCAATATAAATTATTGATTTTTACTACTATCTACTGTTATTCTTCATAAAATCGATTGATAAACTTAAAAAATATATATCTAAATACTTGAATTTAATTCAACTTTTAGATTGATTAATCATTGGAAATAATTGCCTTAATAGTATTAATGCGACTTAGTGAGTTGAATTAATCTATATTTTTTTTTACTAATTAATTGCTATTCTTTCTTTAACTAGTGATAAAATTTCTGTAATCCTCATTCAATTGTGAAGGATTGTTATTCTTTAAAACCTATTAAGGAGATATATATATGAAACAATTATTAAAATTGTCTGCTGCTACATTGCTGGTTGTTGGTGCACTTGGTGTACAAGCTTCTACTTTGAGCGATGTTCAAGCAAAAGGTCACGTTTCTTGTGGCGTATCTAAAGGTTTAGCAGGATTTTCTTCTGCTGACTCTTCAGGTAACTGGACTGGTGTGGACGTTGACGTATGTCGCGCTGTTGCTGCTGCAACACTTGGTGACGCACAAAAGGTTAAATTTGTACCTTTAACAGCTAAAGAAAGATTCACTGCACTTCAATCTGGCGAAATCGATATGTTGTCAAGAAATACTACATGGACAATCACTCGTGACGCTTCTTTAGGATTGAACTTTGCCGGTGTTAACTACTATGACGGTCAAGGCTTTATGGTTAAGTCTTCACTAGGTGTATCTAGTGCTATGGAACTAAGTGGTGCTGCTGTATGTATTCAAGCGGGTACAACTACTGAATTGAACCTGGCAGACTGGGGTAAAGCAAATGGTATCGACTACAACTCAGTTGTATCTGACACAAATGCTCAAACTTTAACTAACTATGATTCTGGACGTTGTGATGTACTAACAACTGATGCTTCTGGACTATATTCAATGCGTGCTGCTGCGAATGATCCTTCAGAGCACGTCGTACTTCCTGAAATCATCTCTAAAGAGCCTTTAGGTCCTGTTGTTCGTCAAGGTGACGATCAATGGTTCAACATTGTAAGATGGTCTCTTAATGCTATGATTACTGCTGAAGAACTTGGTGTAACTAGTGCAACTGTTGATGATGTTAGTAACAACCCTGAGCGTGAACGCCTAATGGGTCGCTCTGGCAGTACTCATGAGTATGTTGGTCTGACTCCAGACTGGACTTACCAAATCGTTAAGCAAGTAGGTAACTACTCTGAAAGCTTTGAGCGTAATATTGGTCTTAATACGCCGATCGGTATTGCCCGTGGTGTGAACGCACTATGGACAGATGGTGGAATTCTATATTCACCTCCATTTAGATAAGCAATTATCTAGTTAGAACCCTAACCAGCCTGCTATACTTTAGCAGGCTGGTTTTTTTTATTCTTTTTATGACTCCACATAGTTTTTTTAGTAAAATTCACAAAATTTTTAATATTTATAATCATTTATGAAAAAAACAATCCTCGACTCTATTGGTAAATCGCAACACAGAGGGTTAAACTTTCGCGACCTGCTTTATAACAACGAGGCAAGAGCATTTTTCTTCCAAGTTGTTACCTTTATCCTTGTAGTAGGGCTTTTTTATACTGCAATTGGAAACTTGTTTCACAATATCGAAGAAAGAGGAATCAACACTGGCTTCACATTTCTAAAAAATAGGGCTGGATTTGACATTTTGCCCTTTCTTGGTAATTATTTAGTTGATTACACGCCTGAATCTTCGAATTTCAGTGTTTTTTATGTAGGACTAATAAATACTCTTGTTGTAGCATTTATTGGAATAATTTTGTCTACTCTGATTGGTCTCCTTATTGGTATCGCTAGACTCTCAAACAACTATCTAATAGCAAAACTTGCAGGAGGCTATATAGAGCTCTTCAGAAATATACCTATCCTCTTGCAAATTCTTTTTTGGTACAACTTATTTATTAATATTTTTCCACATCCAAAACAAAGCTTTGCTTTCTTTGACATCATGTTTCTTAATCAAAGAGGACTTTATTTGCCAAAACCAATTCCAGAAGATGGCTTTATGGTTGTTGTATTAGCCCTATTGATTGGATTAATAGCCTCTTATTTTGTTAAAAAATTCTACAAGAAAAAGCATGAGTTAACTGGAGTTCATACAAGCACCTGGCCTTTCTCAATCGCTTTAATTATTGGCCTTCCAATTATAGTTTTTTTAGTTCTTGGGTCACCATTACAGTTTGATATCTCCGTCCTAGGTAAATTTAACTTAAAGGGCGGAATGAACGTTGTTCCGGAGTTTTTAGCATTAACCTTTGCCTTGAGCGTTTATACCGCAACATATATTGCAGAAGCAATTAGATCTGGCATTGAGGCTGTTGATAAAGGGCAAAAAGAAGCTGCAGCTGCAATTGGACTAACGCCAACCCAATCACTCAAATTAATCATTTTGCCTCAAGCCTTAAGAGTAGCAATTCCGCCAACAATTAATCAGTATTTAAATCTTACAAAGAACTCATCGCTTGCTACAGCAATAGGCTATCCAGAACTAATGAGCGCTTTTGGCGGAACAGTTCTCAATCAAGTAGGGCAGGCAGTTGAAATTCTAGCAATGGCGATGCTGGTTTATCTAGTAATATCGCTATTTATATCGATATTGTTGAACTTTGTTAATAAAAAAATGGCCATCCAGGGAAGATAACTATGCCAGTATTTGATCAACAAGAAACAAGAAAGCCGCCAATATCTCAGATTGGTGCCGTTCTATGGCTCAAAACTAATCTCTTCTCGAGCTGGATAAATTCCGTCTTGACATTGGCCTCACTCTACCTGTTTTATATAATGATCCCACCATTATTGAATTGGATGGTATTTGATGCAAGCTTTAGCTTTGGAACTGTCAATTTTTTTGGCTTTGAAATTAAATTTAGCGAAGAAATGGCTACAAATGATAATTGCGGAAGGGTGGGTGCTTGCTGGCCATACATCTACGAAAAGCTCTATATGTACACCTATGGTTTTTATCCTAGAACAGAAACCTGGAGACCTAACATAGTATTCGGACTAACCGCATTACTATTTGTGATAGTGCCGCTAGTCAAAAATTATAAATACAAGAATAGAGTAACTCTATCTCTAATAATTTTTTATCCACTAATTTCTTATGTCTTAATTGCTGGAGGATTTGGCATACTTACTCCCGTAGATACTGACCAATGGGGTGGTTTATTATTGACGTTAATTATTGCATCAGTTGGTATTATTGTTTCTTTTCCAATCGGTGTTTTATTAGCACTTGGAAGACAATCTAACCTAAAAGTAATCAAGCTGTTTTCTACCCTTTTTATAGAGTTTATTAGGGCTGTTCCATTAATTACTATTCTATTTATGGCGTCATTTGTTCTACCGCTTTTCTTAGAGTCAGGAAATTATTTTGATAAGCTTCTAAGAGCACTTATAGGAATAGCACTTTTTCAAGCAGCGTACTTTGCTGAAGTGGTTAGGGGAGGGCTACAAGCAATTCCAAGAGGCCAATATGAGGCTGCTGATGCTATAGGCTTAAGCTACTTCCAAAAAAATGCACTTGTAATCCTGCCTCAAGCCTTAAAAATATCTATTCCTAATATTGTTGGCTCGTCAATATCCTTGTTTAAAGATACCACGCTTGTATTGATTATTGGTTTGTTTGACATGCTTGCAATGGTTAATTTAACGAGTAATGACCCATACTGGCTTGGTAGAGAGCCTGAAGGCTTTGTGTTTGTAACTATGGTTATGTGGGCTATACTATATACAATGTCACGTTATTCAAGAAAACTTGAGTTACGCTTTAACACCGAAAATAAAAACTAAAGGTTACTAAAAATGAGTGATAAAAAAACAAATATCATAGAAATATCTAATCTAAATAAGTGGTATGGAGATTTCCATGCACTTAAAAACATTAATTTAGATATAAAAGAAGGTGAAATAATTGTTGTCTGTGGACCTTCAGGAAGTGGCAAATCAACCTTAATAAGATGCGTTAACTTTTTAGAAAAATTTCAAGAGGGCTCTATATTGGTTTCTGGTACTGAATTAACTGATGATGCACAGAAAATTAGAAAAATTAGAAGTGAAGTGTCAATGGTATTTCAGCACTTTAATCTTTTTCCTCATTTAACCATTGTAGATAATTTAACCTTGGCACCGATCTGGGTTCATAATGAAACAAAGCAAGAAGCCAGAGAAAAAGCCTTAAAACTATTAGATAGAGTAGGAATCAAAGATCAAGCAGAAAAATATCCAAATCAGCTTAGTGGTGGCCAGCAGCAAAGAGTAGCAATAGCTAGATCTCTATGTACCAATCCGAAAATAATGCTATTTGATGAGCCTACTTCAGCTTTAGACCCTGAAATGATATCTGAAGTACTAGATGTTATGATAGAGCTTGCTAAAGAAGGAATAACAATGATTTGTGTTACCCATGAAATGGGCTTTGCAAGAAAAGTAGCAAACAGAATTATATTTATGGATGATGGTCAAATAGTAGAAGAAAACGACCCTGAAAAATTCTTTAATAATGCTGAATCTGACAGGCTGCAACTATTTTTAAACCAAATATTAACTCACTAGTTGTAATAAAACCTCTTCTAGAGTCTACTAGAGCAACTATAACTGCAATATTTGTTGTAATTCTCATAACAGGTTCAGTTAAATCTGAAACAAATATTACAGCTCCTAGCATAGAGAAAACTCCAACAGAGCTTAAATTCCAGGATGGCAGCAAATATACTGGAGAAACTATTAAATGTATCATAAAGTCTGTAACAAAGAATTGTATGCAGGGTCAAGGAATATACACAACAATAAGCGGATATAGATATACAGGTTCATTTAGCAAGAACAAACCAGAAGGGTACGGTGAATTGATATCACCAAATGGACAAAGCTATAAAGGAGAATTTAAAGCTGGAAAACTAGAAGGTCACGGAATTATGGTATATCCAGATGGAAGGCGCTATATAGGAACATTTAGGGGGAATGATAGAGAAGGGTATGGCACCATGAATTACCCAGCAGGAAAACAATTTGGAGAAGGAAGTGAATACGTAGGGGAATGGCTAAAAAATAAAAGAAATGGTCAAGGATTAATAACCTATTTTGACGATGGAAGAACACTCAAAGGAGAATTCAAAGAAAATATACTCGTTAAAAGGGTATTAACAAAAAGTAAATCAGTTATATAATTTAATAATTAAATGTAAAACAATATCAAATGTTTAAGTTCTTAAAAAAGGAAGAATCCAAAGTAGTAACAGAAGTCATACAATCTGAAGACTGGACCAAGGATATAAAGCGTAGTAAAAAGATTGGAGGAGAAGTTGAGCAATTATCATTTATATATGACTCTGATAGTCATTTTGATACTAAAGGGACTAAGCAGGGACTAAGCAGGGACCATCTAATAGTTTTAAAAAAATGTAAGAATGAAAGTACTGCTTTAGAATTAATGAAGATTCTAAAAAGAACAAATAAATCAAAATTTAAAACCGCAATAATTAATCCACTTATCGATCATAACTTCCTAGAATTAACAATTCCTGAAAGCCCCAAAAGCCCAAGTCAAAAATATAGGACAACTGGAAAATTCGTAAAAAGAAGAGTTAAAGATTAAGAAATATAAAAGACACTGATACTAAAAAGTTTGTACATTTACATCAAATCATCTTTTTCCTCTAAATATTCGATTTAAGAGACTTTTATTATATTAATTACAAAGTTATTGTTGTCGTTAACAAAGTACTCTTAATTCCAAAATTTGCGATTCAATATATAACTCATTGTTTTTTATACAAATACTGTTAAATTTTATGTTTTTTAGCCTAATTTATTTCGTATAATTTATATTATGTTAAATAATAGTAATTATTCAGCAAGCTGACATAATCTCACTACCTATCCATATATATGGATAATATATTTCTTAGTCCCGCCCTACTTGTTCCATTGTTATCATTTTTGTTATCTTAGTCCCAATATTATCTATATGTCTATAAGTAAAAGAAGTTATCAACTCTTAGGCCTACTGGTAATAGTATGGGGGTCATCATTTCTGCTTATTGACCGTGCACTTTTATTTTTCTCGCCTGAGCAAGTTGTTGGTTATCGATTAGTTATTGGAGCTATTACAATGTTTGGTATTGCACTCTATTATGGCAAGTCTTTTCCCAAAACAATAACTCCCTGGCTTCATTTTATTATTTATGCAGCAATTGGAAATATTTTGCCTTATCTACTTATTGCAACTGGTCAATTAACTATCACTTCTGGGATGGCAGGCCTATTAATGGCATTTATGCCTTTAGTTACTCTTGTTTTAGCCCATATTTTTCTACCCGATGACAAACTTAATAGATTTAAAATTCTGGGCTTCATTATTGGTATTTCTGGAGTTCTTTTTATACTTGGTCCTTCAATTAATAATGGTAACAACACTCTTTTTGGAATTCTATTAGTTCTTGGTGCTGCTTGTGCTTACGCTATAAACACTATCATTGCTTCGCACCTTCCTTCTTATGATCCTTTAGTGTCCAGTGCAAGTGTTCTATTCGTTGCTAGTATACTTTCTTTCTTTCTTTGGCCTAGTATTTTCTTTATAAATTTTTCTAACATTCCATTTATTAGTGGAATTAGCATCTTAATATTAGGTGTCCTTCCAACTGGATTTGCTGCTCTACTTTACTTTATTATTATTAACACTGCTGGCGCTACATTTCTATCCAATATTAATTATTTAATCCCTGTAGTTGCTTTTTTTCTAGGTGCTATATTACTTGGAGAAGATATTCTTTGGCAAAATATTTTGGCTCTTCTTCTTATTATTTCTGGTATTTTTGTATCAAGAAGAAAGTCTTAATTATTGATTTTTTTTCTTTTTCAAATTTCTTTTTTTTTCAATTGCTTAGCTAAAAATCATATTCAATTATTTAAATAATATTACATCTATTTTATTTATATTCTATATTTAGTGTATATTTATCTTCGTAAGCACTAAATGTAGTACCGTATTAGGAGTTGAGTTTGAACCAGGAAATCCAAGCAGTTAAAGATCAAGCTATTGATCAAGAAATATTAGTTACCAAAAGAGATGGTTCAAAAGAATCAATTGATTTAGAAAAAATTCATCGTGTTGTTCATTGGGCCTCACAAGATTTGGAAAATATTTCTGTCTCTCAGGTTGAAATCAATGCACAATTAGCCTTTTTTGACGGTATTAAAACTGAAGATATTCATGAAACAATCATTAAGTCCGCAGCAGATCTTATATCAACAGATGTTCCTGATTATCAATACTTAGCTGCTCGATTATCCATTTTTCATCTAAGAAAAAAGGCTTTTAAATCTTTCACACCACCCTCTTTAATCGATCACGTTAAAAAACTTACTGATTTAGGGATTTATGACAAAGATATCCTAAAAAAATATAGTGCTTCTGAGTTTAAAGAGCTTAACAATTATATTGATCATTGGCGTGATATGAACTTTTCATATGCCGCTGTTAAGCAACTTGAAGGTAAATATTTAGTGCAAAATCGTGTCACTGGCGATATTCATGAGTCTCCACAAATGCTTTATATGCTTGTTGGAATGTGTCTATTTCAAGAATACAAAGGCAAAGCAAGACTGAAAATTGTTAAACGCTTTTATGATGCGTCATCAAACTTCAAAATCTCATTACCAACGCCAATAATGGCTGGTGTTAGAACGCCTACTCGTCAGTTTTCCTCTTGTGTTTTAATTGAAACAGACGATGATTTAGACTCCATTAGTGCTGCTTCTGGTGCAATTGTTAAGTATGTTTCACAACGCGCTGGTATTGGAATTAATGCTGGCAAAATTCGTGCTCTAGGTAGTCCAATTAGAGGTGGTGAAGCAACTCATACTGGATGCATTCCTTTCTTCAAACACTTTCATACAGCTGTTAAATCTTGTTCTCAAGGTGGTGTGAGAGGTGGTGCTGCAACTCTTTTTTATCCTTTATGGCATCTTGAAGTTGAAGGCTTAATTGTCCTAAAAAACAATACGGGTACTGATGAAAATAGAATTAGACACCTTGACTACGGTGTTCAATTTAATGGCTTGATGTATGAACGGTTTCTAAAAGATGAAAATATTACTTTATTTTCGCCTAATGATGCTCCTGGACTCTATGATTCTTTTTTTGCAGATCAAAAAAAGTTTAAAAAACTTTACGAAAAGTATGAGAAAGATGACTCCGTTCGCAAACAACAAATCAATGCCCGCGAACTATTTGCAATGTTCATGAAGGAAAGGGCTAATACAGGACGTATATACCTTCAAAATGTTGATCATTGTAATACTCATGGGGCTTTTGATCCTTCTCAAGCTCCAATTAAGCAATCCAATCTTTGTATGGAGATTACATTGCCGACAAAGCCTTTATACTCTGTCCAAGACAAAGAAGGTGAAGTGGCACTTTGTACACTATCTGCAGTTAACTTAGGCGCCCTTGAGAGTCTCGATGAACTTGAAGATATCACTGATATTATTGTGCGCTCCCTAGACTCTTTACTTGACTATCAAGATTACCCGCTTAAATCAGCTGAAATTGCTAGTAATAATCGAAGAACACTTGGCATTGGAGTAACAAATTTAGCTTACTATTTAGCTAAGAACGGTGCTAAATATTCTGATGGCTCAGGCAATAATTTAATACATAAAACATTTGAAGCGCTTCAATATTACTCTTTAAAAGCGTCAAATGAGATTGCAGAAGAGTTTGGCCCCTGCCCTCTTTTCTCTGAGACTCAGTATGCAAAAGGCATAATGCCAATCGATAGTTACAAAAAAGATATCGATGAATTTTGTAATACTGAACTTGAGCTTGATTGGGACACTTTAAGAAAAAATATCCAAGCTAAAGGCCTTAGAAACTCTACCTTAACTGCTCTCATGCCTTGTGAAAGTTCGTCTCAAATTTCTAATTCTACCAATGGTATAGAGCCGCCTAGAGGCTTTATATCTGTTAAGCAGTCTAAAGATGGAATACTTAAGCAAGTTGTCCCTGAGTATGAAAAACTGCATAAAAATTACGAACTACTTTGGGATATCAAAGACAATGAAGGTTACCTTCAGTTGTGTGCAATTATGCAAAAATTTGTAGATCAATCTATTTCAACAAATACGCACTATGATCCATCACAATATGATGGCAATAGAGTTCCAATGAAACTCTTCTTAATGGATCTTTTAAGAGCTTATAAGTATGGCATCAAAACTCTTTATTACCATAACACTAGAGATGGAGCCAGTGACGATCAAAACAATGCTAATAAAGGTGATGATGATTGTGAAGATGGTGTTTGTAAACTATAAAATTTATTAATTATGTCCTATAGTATTTTTAATCAAAAAATTAGTGACGCGCTTAAAGAGCCAATGTTCTTTGGTGATTCGGTGAATATTGCACGATTTGATCAACAAAAGTTTGAGATGTTTGAAAAGCTCACTGAAAAGCAACTTTCTTTTTTTTGGCGACCTGAAGAGATTGATGTTTCAAAAGACAAGATTGATTTTGCTAAGTTACTACCAAACGAAAAACACATCTTTTTATCAAACCTCCAATATCAAATTCTATTAGATTCTGTTCAAGGTCGATCTCCAAATATAGCTTTTTTGCCAATCGTATCTCTTCCTGAGCTAGAAAATTGGATTGAAACATGGTCCTTTTCGGAAACTATTCACTCTCGCTCATACACGCACATCATTAGAGCGATTGTTAATGAGCCTGGTGTAGTTTTTGATGAAATAATGAAGACTGAAGAGATTATTCAAAGAGCTACAAGCGTCTCTGAGCACTACGATAAGTTAATTAAACATACCCAAGCATTCCTTTTGCATGGCGAGGGGGAACATATAATTGATGGAAAAGCTCTTAATATCAGTATGTATAGCCTTAAAAAGCTTTTATATTTAACTTTAATGTCCGTTAATATTTTAGAAGCAATTCGTTTCTACGTTAGTTTTGCATGCTCATTTGCCTTCGCTGAAAGGAAAGTAATGGAAGGCAATGCAAAAATTATTAAGCTAATTGCAAGAGATGAAGCGCTTCATCTCACAGGCACACAACACATGATTAATTTAATGCGTGATGGAAAGGATGACCCTGATATGCAAGTAATTGCTATTGAATGTGAAGCTGAAGTTATAAAAATGTTTAAGGATGCAACACTCCAAGAAAAAGAGTGGGCCGAGTATCTTTTTAGAGACGGCTCTATGATTGGACTTAATGCGCAAATTCTTAAGCAATATCTTGAGTATATTACCAATATTCGTATGTCAGCTCTGAATCTGCAGCCGATATTTGAGCAAACTACTAATCCACTGCCATGGTTAAACCACTGGCTTGACTCTGACAATGTCCAAGTTGCCCCACAAGAGACGGAAATCACCTCTTATCTTGTAAGTGCAATTGACAATACTATTGACTCTGAAGACGAAGATTTTAGCGACTTTAAGCTTTAAGTGCTTAGTATCAAATGTTTAAGATTGATGTCGATAATATTAATGGAAAAACAGAGTCCCTCTATGTATACGGAGAAAACTCTATCCTAACAGAGCTTGAAGCGAATAACGTATTAGTTAATCATAGCTGTAGACAGGGTCATTGTGGTAGCTGTATCTTAAGACTTGTTAAAGGTGACGTTGAGCACCAAGAGTGTCTTGTTCCTTTATCTCAAGGTGAAATCCTAGCCTGCCAATCAAGACCAGTAACTGACATAGAAATTACAACGAAAATTTAATTTTTTTCTAGAAAGTTTTTTACGGCCTGATAGTCTCCTTCGAATATAACTCTTTGTTTTTTATTGTTTATTTGAAAGTTATACATTGGGTCATAATAGTCAACCAATAGTGATTCAATGAGTGGTAAATAATCATTAAGGTCGCCATTGTTTTGATGGTTTTGAAGGGCTAATTTTAATTGAGTTAAGAGCGATTGATATCTTTCTCCACCTAGCCTTTTTTGAATTTTATATAGACTAGTTAACCAATAGTTTGAATAATTTTCAAAGCCATTTTCTGGATTCATTATTGTAAATTGCCTCTCCATGCCAACAACATAGCTTTTTAAGCTAATACTCAATCTATCTTCAAGTGAGGCAGTCAATATAACAATTTGAGATTCACGCGCTTTCAATTTAATAGCTTCAGGAATATGAATCATTCCAATATTGTTACCCTCATCCTCAATAAATAATTGACTAAAAGACTCCTTCTTAATTAAGAGAATACTCAAATCGTTTTCAAAATCGATTTGTTTTGGTTGAGGTGATACGTTATTTCCAAAAGCGGACCCCCTATGATTCGCAAGTCCTTCTAGATCAATGCTATTTTCAATCTCATTCAACAATATAGTCTTTCCACAGCCGGTTTGACCTCCAATTACAATAAACTCTTTGTTATTTACGATTCTAACCGTCTCATCAAAAAGAAATGATCTTAGGGCTTTATATCCTCCTTTAATTCTGGGATAAGAGATGCCAGATTGTTCATAAATCCACTCTTGTGTTATCTTTGAACGTAGTCCGCCTCTATAACAATAAAGAGCACCTTTTGGATTTATTTTTACAAAATCAAGCCATTTTTCAACCCTTTTTTGTTTTACTTCTCCATTGATTAATTCATGTCCAAGCTGAATGGCAGCGTTTTGACCTTTTTTTTTGTAGCATATTCCAATTTGATGTCTTTCATCATCATTCATTAAGGGGTAGTTTTGTGCTTGAGGAAAAGACCCTCCAGAGAACTCTATTGGTGCTCTTACATCCAGCAAAGGGAGATTAGCTTTAAAGATGTCAGAAAAATTATCAATTTCTTCTAGTTTGCTCATTTCAAAACGATTATTTTAAAGTCAGTCTTCTTTTCAGTGATTTTTCCAATAGGCTTTAAATTAAAGCCATTTAACTCCATAAGCTTCTCAAATTCTTTAAGTGCTTCATTTGAAACCGAAACAAGAAGGCCGCCACTAGTTTGAGGGTCACAAATAATTGATCTTTCGAGATCTGTTAAGTTACTGATATGTTTTCCATAACTATCAAAGTTTCTAAATGTTCCGCCAGGAACACAATCATTTTGAATATACTTCAAAATATTTGGAAGTAATGGTAGCGCATCAAAATATATATCTGCAGATGTATCGCTACCTCTACAAACCTCCAATAGATGTCCAGCCAAACCAAACCCTGTAACATCTGTAACCGCATTAATCCCTTTGACGCTCGCTAATTTATAACCGATATCATTTAAAGTGCACATTTGTTTTACTGCGCTAGCATGATCATCAGAACTTACAATCTTCTTTTTTTGGGCAGTCGATAAAACGCCAACTCCTAAAGGCTTAGTTAAAAATAAAGTATCGTTAACCTTTGCACCAATATTTCTTTTCAAATTTTCAATTTCAACAATGCCAGATACTGAAAGGCCAAAAATTGGCTCTGACGAGTCAATGCTATGCCCTCCAGCTAGAGTAATTCCTGCATGCTGACATATCTCTCGACCGCCATCAATGACTTTTGCACCAATATCCGCAGAAAGCATATTAATGGGCCAGCCAAAGATTGAAATAGCCATCAAAGGTTTACCGCCCATTGCATAGACATCACTTAGCGCGTTACTGCCTGCAATCATTCCAAAATCAAAAGGATCGTCCACAATTGGCATAAAGAAATCAGTTGTACTAATGAGCGCCCTACCATCACCTAGATCATAAACAGCAGCATCATCACTTGATTCATACCCCACTAATAAATTTGAATCAACAAAGCCATCTAATTTAGTGCCTAAAATTTCTTTTAGAAGTTTTGGTGAAATTTTGCAGCCACATCCAGCACCGTGACTGAATTCAGTCAATTTTATAGTTTCAGCAGTCATCTAATCTCAACTAGAGTTTAGAGTAAATAGAATTCAGCTCATTATAAAGCTCAGCTGGGGTAATTTTAGGATTCTTATTCATAATATCAAAGGCAACTACATTGTCCTCAACACCACTCCAAATCTTTATATATGAACCGTCTTTATAGCCATGTTTCTGCCTAAAGGTGTTTAATTGATTCTTGACAACATAGCGCTTATATAAGTCTTCAACATCGATACCTAAGTGTGAAATTATGGAGAAGAATGTATCCGTAATTTCTCTGATATTGTTAATTTCTTTATCGATACTCGAGGTGACTGACAATTTCAACATCTTTTCCAATGAGGATATCAAAGCATCAGTATCATAATCGCCCTTAGCCTTCATACTCAGATGCTTATTTGCATAAGATTGGTCATCGATACGAATTGATTCAGACATAACAAAATGCCAAATATCAACTAGCTCTACTCTTATATTATCCCAGTCTGGCTCATCATCTATATTTTTCCAATGCTTCCAATTAAACGAGTCAATTGCCTCGGCAACCTCCATATAAATTCCTCTATACCAGGATATCTGTCGGTTTTCTTTGGTATATCCTTTAATCCATATTTCGCCATTTGTTTCATCGTTTAATTGCATTTGAAGCAAAAACATTTGTTCAATTTGATTCATATTATTTATATTTAGTGAATAGATAAAATTATAGACATTGAATATAAAACAACATCAATAATTACTCAATATCGTGCAACAGAGTTATCAATCTCTCTAGACCAAGCGTCAATTCCACCTCTGAGATTAAAAAGGAATTGAAAACCTTTAGATAATAAAAAATTAGCAACCTGCATAGAGCGCATTCCATGGTGACAATAAATAGAATAGTTTGAACTTGGATTTAAATCAGAAAATGTTTCAGTAATAGTGCTCATAGGCATATTTATAGCGCCATCAATCTTACAAATATCTAATTCCAATTTTTCTCTAACGTCAATGAGAATATTGCCCTCATCATTTAAAGAATCTTGAAATTCTTGAGGACTTAAGTCTTCTATCATTGGCCTGTTTATTTGAAATGTAAATATTTATTATATTTTATTATTAACAATTATGTATGGGTAACTTTAATGGGTAAAATTTGAATTGTGACTGAAAAGAATGAAGATGTTTTTAAATTCCCTTGTGATTATCCAATTAAAGTTTTTGGACTAAACCAGCCTAATTTAATCGATACAATTAGCGCTATCGTTGAAAATCATGTTGGAAAGCTTCATAACAACCAAATATCTCTAAAGAATAGCTCAAAGGGAAAGTACGTTTCTGTGACCATTAGAATCATTGCAACAAGTAGAAAACAGCTTGATTCAATAAATAAAGACCTTCAAAACTGCCCTCTAGTATCTTATCTTTTATAAAGCATTATGATTCAAATTCGTGAAAAAGGCTTGCAAGGCTACACATCAACCTGGGAAGAGATGATATCTTTTACTAACACTAGAACTGCTGATACTCCAGACGAACTATGGCTTTTGGAGCATGACAGTGTATTTACTCAAGGCCTTACAGGGAAGTCCGAAAACCTATTAGGAAAAACTGATATTTCAGTGATTCAATCGGATAGAGGAGGTCAGATCACTTATCATGGGCCTGGACAGTTGATAGTCTACTGTTTAATTGACATCAAAAGACTTGGGATTGGAGTAAAAAAAATGGTCAGTTTGATTGAACAATCAATCATTGATCTACTTGAAGATTACTCGATTTCGTCTCATAAAGTCAGTGGCGCTCCGGGTGTTTATGTTGACGGATCCAAAATTGCAGCGCTAGGACTTAAAGTCAGACATGGGAGAACGTATCATGGATTAAGCTTAAATATAGATATGGATCTTTCCCCATATAAACTGATTAACCCCTGCGGTTTCAAGGATTTAAATATCACCCAGATGTCAAATCTAACGGATAATACGCTTGATTTATCTGAGATAAAAAAACAACTTACTAGTCACCTTTCAAATTATGTCTCAAGAACTTGAAATTAAAACCTTAAAAGGTGAATCCAAAATCAGCAGGCTAAAGATCAAGCCAGACTCTAAAAGAGAGCCATTAAAAAAACCAAGCTGGATAAGGATTAGACATACAAACTCAAAAAAAATTAACGAGTTAAAAAATACTCTTCGAAGTCAAGAGCTTTTCACGGTCTGTGAAGAAGCCCAATGCCCTAACCTTAGTGAATGCTTTAACCACGGAACGGCAACCTTTATGATTATGGGACAGATTTGTACAAGACGCTGCCCCTTCTGTGATGTTGCTCATGGCAGACCAAAACCGTTAGACCAAAGCGAACCAAACCATTTAGCTGATACTATTTCAAGAATGGCACTAAAGTATGTTGTCATTACATCAGTAGATCGTGATGATCTTAGAGATGGAGGAGCGTTGCACTTCAAAGAATGTATCGACGCCATAAGACAAAAAACGCCTAAGGTCAAAATTGAAATATTAACGCCAGACTTTCGAGGAAGAGCTGAAAAAGCCTTAGATATTTTTCAAGATTGCCCGCCTGATGTCTTTAATCACAATTTAGAGACCGTCCCAAGCTTATATCCAAAAGTTAGACCTGGTTCCGACTATCAGCAGTCTTTAGAACTACTTGAAAGTTTTAAAGAAAAGCACCCATCTGTCAAAACTAAATCAGGATTAATGCTCGGCGTTGGAGAGAGACAAAAGCAGGTCATAGATGTACTCAAAGACCTAAGGAAACATAAAGTAGATATGCTTACTCTTGGTCAATATCTTCAGCCTAGTCGTCATCATTTGGCCGTTGAAGAGTATATTTCACCAGAGCATTTTGATCACTACAAGACTATAGCTAATGAACTCGGCTTTTCACAGGTAGCGAGCGGTCCAATGGTGCGGTCCTCGTATCATGCTGACCTTCAAGCTAAAGGTGAGCTTGTTAACTAAACCAGATACCAACTTACCATTAATTAAATTATCCTTATTCTAAGGCTTTAAAAGTATACTAATATTATGATTAAAACATTCTTTATAGCGCTTCTCTTTTTCTTCATCATCGATGTTTTTTGGATTTATTTTGTGGCTACGCCTATGTACAAACAAGAGATATCATCTCTTATGGGGCTTAAAGTTCCGCCAGCAATCCTTTTTTATGTGATTTTTTTACTGGGACTAATATTCTTTGTTGTTAGCCCTAATCAAGACAACACACTTTTGAATGTATTTTTAATTGGTGCTTTTTTTGGTTTAGTAACCTATGGAACCTATGATTTGACCGTTTACGCCTCAATGAACATATTTAGTTTAAAGCTTGTAGTGGCAGATATCTTGTGGGGGATGTTCCTTTCAGGTGCAGTTGCAACGCTTACCGTATTTACAATCAACAAATTAAATTAAATAGTATATGACAATTGCACTTACTTCAGGAGAACCATCTGGAATTGGACCCGATATTGCAATCATTTATGCCCAAAAAGAAAGGTCTGAAAATTTACAGATCTACGCTGATCCAGATGTTCTAATTGAAAGGGCTAAATTACTCAAATTACCGCTTACTCTTAAAGAGAAAAATACTATTAAAGCTGGTGAATTAAGCGTCTTTCCAGTCAAATCTAAAGAAAAAACTATTCCAGGACAGCTTAATCCAAATAACGCTGAGTATGTTTTATCCCTCATTAAGCAAGCCACTCATGACTGCTTAAATAAGAAGTGTAATGGCATTCTAACAAGCCCAATTAATAAAGCAGTTATTAATCAGGCAGGCATAAAATTCAGTGGTCATACAGAGTATTTAGCTGAGTTATCTAATTGCTCAAAAACTGTCATGTTACTCGCTACTGCAAAGCTTAAAGTGGCTCTTGCGACAACTCATTTAGCGCTCAAAGATGTTCCAAAAAATATCACTAAAGAATCACTTACGGAAGTGATTTCAATTATTGATAATGATTTTAAATATTTAGGCATCAATAATCCAAGAGTTTTAGTGTGTGGACTTAATCCTCATGCTGGAGAAAACGGGTATCTTGGAGATGAAGAAATAAGGACTATAAGTCCAGTGATTAAAACACTTAACCAAAACGGCTGCAAGCTTTTTGGTCCTGTCCCAGCAGATACTGCTTTTACAGTCGACTCGTTAAAAGATATTGATGTTGTTCTGGCAATGTACCATGACCAAGGATTGCCAGTACTAAAAGCTAGCGGATTTAAAAATGCAGCCAACATCACTCTTGGTCTTCCATTTATTAGGACCTCTGTAGATCATGGCACTGCTCTTAATCTTGCGGGGAGTGGAAATATTAGTATGGGTAGTTTTAACTGCGCCTTGTCATTCTTTCAACAACTAAGTAGTAATGGCTCATAAACCTAGAAAAAGATTTGGCCAAAATTTTTTAGTCGATCAGCAGGTAATTAATCAAATTGTCTCAACAATATCTCCAAAAAGAAGTGATAGTCTCATTGAAATAGGTCCTGGAAAAGGCGCATTAACATTCCCATTAATAGATCATTTAGAAAATATTAATGTCATTGAAATTGATCGTGACTTAATATCTCTTCTTCAAAAAAAGAATAATGAAAAAATAACCATCCATGAGTCTGATGCTTTAGTTTTTAATTTTGATCAATTTAAGCAGGATATCAGAATCGTAGGAAATCTTCCATACAACATCTCGTCTCCATTATTATTTCATTTACTTAACTATAGAGACAATATTATTGATATGACATTTATGCTTCAAAAAGAGGTTGTAGATCGAATAGTGGCACTGCCTGGGAGTAAGGTTTATGGAAGGATAAGTGTTATTATGCAGGCTTTTTTTGATACCGAACTTATGTTTGTAGTCCCTAAAGAATCTTTCGATCCACAACCAAAAATTGAATCTGCTATACTTTATCTAAAAACTAAAAATAAGCCACTAGTTCAAAATTCTAAACCTCTTGAGGAGATCGTCAAAATAGCATTTTCTCATAGAAGAAAAACACTAAAAAATTGTTTTAAATCAGCTCTAAATCAATCTCAAACTGATATTGATTTATCTCAAAGAGCTGAGATGTTGAGCGTTAAAAACTTTGTAACTCTTATGAATGATTATGAAAAACAAAATTGAAGTTAATGTAAAAGTAACCTATCTGTCTGATCAATCAGATATCCTTAACAAACAGTATGCCTATGCCTATACCATTACAATTACAAATCAAGGTGATACTGGCGCTCAACTAAGGACAAGGCGCTGGCTCATTCAAGATGAGTCGGGGGAAACTGAAGAGGTTATTGGCGAAGGTGTTATTGGTCAACAGCCTCATTTATCGCCCGGTGAGAGCTTTAAATATAGCTCTGGAGCAATAATTAGTACTGAGACAGGAACCATGAAAGGCTCTTATGGAATGATTAGCGACCAAGGCCAAAGGTTTGATGCAGATATTCCAGAATTTACATTGAGTGAACCTCATACGCTCCATTAGTAAATTATATGGACTATGTCATTGGTGATGTTCAAGGCTGCTTTAATAGCCTTAGTGCACTATTAAACAAAATTAACTATAATATTGATAGAGACCGATTATATTTCTTAGGTGATGTTGTTAATCGAGGACCTCATTCATTAGAAACACTCAGATTTATATATTCACACAAAGATAACGCAGATATGGTCCTAGGAAATCATGATTTCCACCTGCTTGTTTGCGCCCTTACAAAAAGAAGTCCAAACAAAAAAGATACCTTTCAAAATATTCTAAAAGCTAGTGATAAAACTATTTTATTAGAATATCTTCTTAGCAGACCTTTGGTAATTGAACATGAAGATGCTTTAATGGTTCATGCTGGCGTTCCTCCAAATTGGTCTAAATCAGATCTCATTAATAATGCTGTATTAGTCCACCAACACCTTCAAAATGAAAACCCTAGTGAATTTTTATCTCAAATGTATGGTAATTCACCTCATACATGGTCAGATACACTTTCAATTCAAGAAAAATGTCGATATACAATCAACGCTTTGATGAGGATGCGATTTTGCAAGGAAGATGGCGAGCTTGAATTTAAACATAAGCTCAATGTCGATAAAAATCCAGCAGGTTATAAAGCCTGGTTTCTTCATAATAATCGCTTAATGAAAGAGCAAAAGATCTTTTTTGGGCACTGGTCTTCACTTAAAAAGGTGGATATCAAAAACATTTACCCTTTAGATCATGGGTGTGTCTGGGATGGATATCTATCTGCTTATAATTTAACTAATCAGAATTGTGTTTCACAGAAATCGGTAGAAAACTAAGATGACCCACTCCTAAGATTAACTGAACCTTCATAAACAAACTTTCCAGGACCTGTTAAATGGACCTTCTCACCATCAAACTCCACAGTTGCATCTCCACCATTCAAATGGACTTTGACTTTAGGATCTAGTAGTCCTTGTCTTACTCCATGAATTACAGCAGCACAAGCTCCAGAGCCACATGCACGAGTCTCGCCAACACCTCTCTCTACAACTCTTAGCTCAATTTCGCTTTTATTTAATACCTTCATAAAGCCCACATTGACTCCATCAGGAAATAACATACTAGACTGAATTTTAGATGCTATGTCTTCAATATCAGTAATTTCATCTTGAATCAAAATAGCATGTGGATTACCTATTGACAAGGATCCAACCATATATCCTTCAACTTCATACTCTGGTGATAATTGATTTAAGTTTAGAGGTATTTTAGAAGGCTCAAAATTAGGTACACCCATGTTGACTTTTACAGTGTCATCACTATTTATATAAAGAACCAAAAGACCTGCATTAGTTTCAACAGTCAGGGGGTTTTTATATGAAAGGTTTTTTTTCTGTATATACAGTGCAAAGCACCTTGCACCATTCCCACACTGACTGACTTCAGAGCCATCTGCATTAAATATTACGTATCTAAAATCAGCATCTTTAGAAGTTGCGGATTCAATCATCAGAAGCTGATCAAAGCCAATCCCAGAACGACGGTTAGAAAGCTGACGTATTTCTTCAATAGAAAGACTAACATCACCATCAAGGTTGTTCATGACAACAAAGTCATTTCCTAAACCATGCATTTTTGTAAAATTTATCATGAATATATTTTAACCTTTTGTATAGCGAATTTTTAAATTACTGCTATGCTAAAATTTAGTTACTTTAAATTTCCATTAAATATTAATGACTCCTCCTAATAACATAACACTTAGCAAAGATAAAAAACTACTCACTGTTAGCTTTAAAGATGATGATTATGCTTTGAGTAGTGAGTATTTAAGAGTGTATTCACCCTCTGCTGAAGTTAGGGGTCATGGCCCTGGACAAGAAACATTGCAGTTAAACAAACAAGATGTTTCAATATCATCCGTTGTCCCAATGGGCAACTATGCCATTGCTATACATTTTAGTGATGGACATACTACTGGAATTTATTCATGGAGTTATTTGCTTCATTTAGGAACTGAAAAAGATGAATTATGGTTAGATTACTGCAATCGTGTAATGGAAAATAGTAATAATAAAAATTATCATAAAGTTTCCATTTAAACTACAGGTTTTAATTTTTTAATATTTATTGTTAGATTGACAATAAGCAGGGTTAATTTGTTAAAATTACGTTACTAAAAATTCACTTTTTAAGTAATCGAGTATTTTTGTAAAATAATAAATTAATTAATATAGGTAAAAAAATGAAAAATATATTAAATCAGCTCTTGGCCCTCCTTTTCCTATTTTTTACCTCTCAAACTCTCTCAAGCCCAATAAATGAAATTAATTTTATTGGCCTTAACAATACATCAAAAAATACACTTTTAAAAGATATGCCCTTTAAAATTGGAGATGAATATTCTGACTCTGCTAGTAATGCAATTATTCAATCACTTTTTCAAACTGGACTTTTTTCAGATATTAATGTTACTAATATTGAAGGAAATATCAATATTAGCGTAGTAGAAAATCCTATTATAAAGTTTTTTGATTTTAGCCTTGACTCTGGCTCAGGCTTTTCAAATTGGCTTAAAGGTGAAAAAATGCTAATGAGCACTGAACTACTTAAAGAAGAAATTGAGACTAATGAACTTTCATTAGGCAGCCCATTTACTCAAAGAAAACTTGATAAATTTATACTTTTTCTTGAATCTAAATATTCTAGTTCTGGCTACTACAATACCAAAATTACCTCTAGTATCTCTGTAGATACTCAAAATAGGGCTGGAATCGAACTTACTATTAATCAGGGAGCAAGAGCTAAGATTGAATCATTTAGTATTGACGGTGCCAACAAAATTCCTGTAGAAAAACTCTTGAAATTATTCAAAATAGGTGAAGCTGATATGGCTTTAGTTAATTACTTTACTAATAAGGATTTTTTTACTGAAAATGAATTCTCTAAAGGGATAGATTCATTGACTAATACATATTTTGATTCAGGCTATCTAGATTTTCAGATCTTAAATGTTGATACAAAACTCGATAATAAAAAGGAAAAGATAGCTATAAATATTAAAATTTCTGAGGGAATCCAATACCAGCTCGGTGAGATTACTTTTGGTGGTGAATCCAGTGTAATTGAAATAGATAAACTTAATAATGCATTAAGTATTAAAAAGGGTGATGTATTTAATCGTAATCTTGTCATTCAAGAAATTCAAACACTTACAGATTTATTTGCTGACATGGGTTATGCGTTCGTCAATATAAATCCAGTTACTTCAGAATCTTTAAATTCAGTTAATATTAACTTTGATGTTTCACTCAATAAAAAAGTTTATATCAATAGAATTTCTATTTCAGGTAATACCAGAACTCAAGATGAAGTTGTTAGAAGAGAAATAGGTATTTCTGAAGGAGGGCTTTACTCTAGAAGTATTTTACGAGATTCTATAATTAAACTAAGACGACTTGGATATTTTTCAGATGTTCAAATTTCAACTTCAGAAGTCGAAGGCATGTCAGACAAAATTGATATAAATTTTTCTGTAAAAGAGACACAAACTGGCTCTGTAAGTTTCTCAGTTTCTCATAGCAACAATTTTGGCATTTCATTTGGAGCTGGAATAAAGGAAAAAAATATCTTCGGCTCAGGAAATACACTTAATGCTGACTTAAGTATTTCAGAATCATACAACAGATTAAGCTTTTACTTTATGAACCCCAACTATAATGATGAACGTCACAGTGTAAGTATTGGCGCATTCCGAAGTGAAATAGATGATGATGATGTGGCTGAAAATTCCTATGAAATTGATTCAACCGGAGTAAGCTTGGGTTATGGCATTCCACTAAGTAATGACACAAGGCTGAATACTGATTTTGAGTACTCAACAAATGAAATTAAATGTAGTTCACTCTTTTCTGGTCTTGACTATGAATCTAGTCAATGTGCAACCAAGGATAATGACGAATTTAAGCTTAATATTAATTGGAATAATAACACTTTAAATGATTACCTGTATCCTACTAATGGAGTTAATAACTCTGTGTCTGCTGGAATTGCCCTTCCGTTAGGAGACTATAGATACTTTAATTTAAATGCTGATCATACTAGCTATAGAGCTGTTAGTGACTTAACAACTTTGAAGCTTACAGGAAATCTTAATCTTTCCAAAGGTTATAATAATAAAGAGCTTCCATTTTATAAACGAAACTTTGGAGGTGGAAGTGGCTCAGTCAGAGGGTTTGGAAACAAAACACTCGGACCGCTTTATCCAAACGGTAAGGCAAAAGGTGGTGAATTTGCTATACTTGGAAGTGCCAACTTAATTACACCAGCATTCTTTTTTGATAATAACGAAAAAATGAGAATGAGTGCATTTATTGATGCTGGAAATATTTATGAAAAAAGTTCAAATATCACTCTTGGAGATATAAGAATGTCTGCAGGGTTTGGTTTTGCTTATTTAAGTCCTATTGGGTCAATTGGAGCCTTTATTTCAACACCAATACTTAAGAAAGATGGTGACACTATAGAGAGCTTTGGATTTTCGTTAGGAACTGGATTCTAGATACCCTATGAGGGTTTTAGTATTATTCTTTTTGACTGCTTTTTGTTTATCGGCAAATACTCAAAATATAAAAATTGGCTTCATTGATGCTGAGCAAATTGTATTTAACCTGACTCAATATAAAGAGAGTGTGGTCGCAATATCACGCGAATTTGAACCAAAAAAGCAAGAGTTGTTAGATTTATTCAAGCATATTGAGCTTCTAAGAGCGAATATTGAATTAAATCAAAAAAATGGCGCTTCAAATGATAATGCAATAGAATTATCTAAACTTACAGATTTAGAAGAAATTTTTGAAAAAGAAACCGAATTTTGGCAGAAAGAAATGAATAGCAAAAAATTAATTCTTCATAATAAAATTGAAGTATTGGTTAATAAAACAATAAATGAATTTGCTATAGACGAGGGTTTTGATCTAATTCTCTACAAAGACGCTGCCTTTGTGAGTAATGAGATTAACATAACTCAACAGATTATTGAAAAAATTGAAAAACTTCCACAATGAAATTGCCACTTAAAGAAATTGCAGAGATAGTTGGGGGCTCCGTTGATGGAGACCCTTCTAAGTTAATTCAAGGTATTGGTTCCTTGGATTCAGCAAATTCAAGCCAAATATCCTATGCAGTAAGTGAAAAATATAAAGAATCTATAAAAAATTCTAATGCTGGCGCTATTATTATCAATAAAAGTCTAAAACACTTCTGTCAAAGTGATGCCATCCTAGTTGATAATGTTTACCTTGCCTATTCAACCCTCACTCATAAATTTAAAGTTGCGCAAAACATTGAACATTATAATTATGGATATCAAATAAATTATCCGGGCTCAAATGTAGCAGCAAGCAGTCTTATCGGCAAGAATGTAAAGATTGGTAAAAATTCAACCATTGAAGCTAATTGCGTAATTGAAGACAATGTAAGTATTGGCTTTAACACGATCATTGAGCCTAATGTTACTATTCAAAAAGGATGTCAGATTGGAAACAATTGTGTCATTGCCCCAGGCGCAGTAATTGGGTCTGAAGGTTTTGGAAATGCAAGAACTTCAGATAAAAAATGGAATGCTATTGCTCACCTTGGAAAAGTTATAATTGGTAATAATGTATCAATTGGAGCAAATACAACAATTGATAGAGGTAGCATTTCTGATACAGAAATTCATGATGGTGTAAAACTCGATAATCTTATTCACATAGCTCACAATGTGGTTATCGGAGAAGATACTGCTATTGCTGCAAAAACAGGTATAGCTGGAACAACTATTATTGGTAAAAGATGCATGATAGGAGGTGCAGTAGGCATAGTTGACCACTTAAGGATTGCAGATGATGTTGTTATCAATGCCACAAGTACTGTAAATAGGGATATCACTGAGCCTGGTATATATACTGGCTTTGTGCCCCTTATGTTGCACTCAGAATGGAAAAAGGTCGGTATATGGCTAACGAAACTTGATAAAATTGCCACCTTCATGAAGATTAAATTGAAAAATATTAGGTAATACTATGGAAATGAACATAAACGAGGTTAAAAATTTCCTGCCTCATCGCTACCCTTTTCTGCTTATTGATCGGGTAAAGAGTTTTGAATCTGGAAAAAATCTAACTGCCATTAAGAATGTCTCTTTTAATGAACCACAATTCACAGGCCACTTTCCTGACCAACCTATCATGCCAGGTGTTTTAATTATCGAAGCTATGGCACAAGCAACTGGAATATTGGCATTTAAATCAGAAGTAGGTAGACCCCAAGTTGGTCAAATATATATGTTAGTTGGAGTTGATAAAGTTCGCTTTAAAAGAATTGTTGAGCCTGGTGATCAACTTGAAATCTATGCTGAGGTTGTTACAGTCAAACGCGGCATGTGGAAATTTAACTGTACGGCAAAGGTTGATGGTGAACTTGTAACATCAGCCGAAATTTTATGTACACAAAAAAAAAGTAAGTAACTGATCATGTCTATAGACCCCTCCGCTATTATTCATAAAAGTGCAAAAATTCATAAAGATGCGATAATATCAGCATATGCTCTCGTTGGTGCTAATGTAGAAATTGGCGCTGGAACAGTAATAGACTCTCACGCGGTTATTGAAGGACCAACTAAAATTGGAAAAAATAATCACATATACTCTTTTGCATCAATTGGAGGAGATCCTCAAGATATAACCTATCAAGAAGGTCAAGAGAGCAACCTAGTAATCGGTGATGATAACCTCATTAGAGAATTCTGCACTATTAACAGAGGTACGGAAAAAGAAAATTCCTTAACAAGGATTGGTTCAAATAATATGCTTATGTCATATGTTCACATTGCCCATGATTGTCAACTTGGAGATCATATTATTATGTCAAATAATGCGTCTTTAGCAGGTCATGTTAGGATTTCTGATTGGGCTATACTTGGTGGTTTTGCATTAGTAAAGCAATTTTGCAATATTGGTAGGCACACTTATGCAGGCATGGGATGTCAAATAAACAAAGATATCCCTGACTACATGGTTGCTTCAGGAATTCATCCAAAGATTAGAAGTATTAACTCCGTAGGAATGAAAAGAAGAGGTTTTAGTGCCAGTTCAATTTCATCAATTAAAAGGGCTTTTAAGGTAGTCTATAGAGACTCTCAAGGAAGACTTTTGGATCAAGCTCTCAGTCAGCTTGAGTCATCAGAGTCTGATAGTCTTGAAGTCATGCAATTTGTTGAATGCATCAGGAATTCAAGAGTGGGTATTATGCGTGGCCCAGCAGATGAGTAATTAATTACCATAAGTCATGTCCAAATCATTTATAAGGTCAAGCAGTATTGTTTCTGCAATGACCTTTGTTTCAAGGATATTAGGCCTTATAAGAGACTTTGTTGTTGCAAGACTGTTTGGTGCCAATGAGTTAACAGACGCATTTTTAGTCGCATTTAGAATTCCAAACTTTTTTAGACGTTTGTTTGCTGAAGGTGCTTTTTCTCAAGCTTTTCTGCCAATCTTAGCTGACACCAAAGCAAATCATAGTGAAGAAGAAGTTCAGTTAGTAATCAATCACATAGCGACTAAACTTCTCAGTGTTCTAATGATCATTACCCTTACAGCTGTTATTATTACGCCTCTTATTATCTTTATTTTTGCATGGGGATTCTACTTTAAATCTGATACTTCTCAGTTTCAGCTAGCGTCAAGCATGCTAAGAATAACTTTTCCATATTTATTGCTTATTTCACTGACAGCGCTATCAGGATCAATTCTTAATACGTATGATAATTTTACAGTCCCCGCATTTACGCCTGTTCTGCTTAACATTTCATTAATCTTGAGTGCAATTTTTTTATCAAGATATTTATCAACGCCAATTATGGCTCTAGCATGGGGTGTGTTAATAGGCGGTATCGCGCAGCTTGCTTTTCAAATACCCTTCTTAAGAAAAATTAAAAAACTACCAAAATTAAAATTTGGTCATCATCAAACCCTTGAAACACTTAAAAAAAGAATGTTGCCTGCATTATTTGGTGTTTCGGTCTCTCAAATAAACCTTCTTGTTGACACAATGATTGCATCAACACTTATTGCAGGAAGCGTTTCCTGGCTTTACTATTCAGATAGATTACTGGAACTTCCATTAGCATTAATTGGAATAGCACTTGCAACCGTTGCTCTAGCAAAACTAAGCAATTACCACGCTCAAAAAGAAATTAAAAGTTTTATCGAGACCATTGATAAGGCACTTATAATAGCAATCATACTTGGCATTCCAGCCTGTATTGGATTAGTCCTACTTTCAGAAGAGTTGATTGTGACTCTTTTTCAATATGAAGCGTTTGATATTAATTCAGCTATCAAAACCTCTCATAGTCTTCAGGCATATGGTTCAGGCTTAATGGCATTTATTGCTATTAAAATCTTTGCACCCATTTTTTTATCTAGAGGGGACACTAAAACACCTGTCAAAGCTGGAGTTGTTGCGATGGTTTCAAATATTATTTTGAATCTGATATTGGTGCAATTTTATGGGCATGTCGGCCTAGCAGTGGCAACTTCTATATCAGCGCTACTAAACGCGATGATACTTTACTTTTTCTTGATAAAACAGTCTATCTATAAGTTACACCCTAATCTATATATAATGTTGTTTAAAGTTATATTATCAGTCATTATAATGTCTCTTTATATCATCAATTTTGATTCAAATATTGAAGTTTATTATGAGTCCTCAATGATTGAAAGATCTGCACTCATAATTAAGACGATAGCTATTTCAGTAGCTTTATATTTTTTGTCACTGTTTATTCTTGGAGTTAGATTAAAAAATTTATGAGTACAGTTTATTGCGTTAAATTAAAGAAAGAATCTGAGGGCTTAGAAAGGGCCCCATACCCTGGTGAACTTGGAAAAAAAATACTTGATTCAGTTTCAAAGGATGCGTGGCAAATGTGGCTTGATCATCAAACAATGCTTATTAATGAAAACAACTTAAATTTATTTGAAAGTACCTCACAAAGCTACTTAAAAGAACAAATGGAAAAATACTTTTTTTCGGATAGTGATCTTGATCAAATTAAAGGCTATATTCCAAAATAATTATGAAAAACTCTTTAATATAATGTCTAATTTATTCATCATAGCTGCTCCTTCTGGATGTGGAAAAACAACCTTGGTTGACGCATTACTCAAAAGCTCAGAAAACTTATACTTGTCAGTCACTCACACTACTCGTAGGCCCAGAGTTGGTGAAATTGATGGTGTCAATTATCACTTTATTTCAAAAACTGACTTTCAAAAAATGATTCATAATGCTGAATTTGTTGAACATGCCGAGGTATTTGGCAATCTATATGGAAGTTCTCGAGAGAAAATTAAAGAAAACCTTAATAACAATATTGATGTAATCCTTGAGATAGATTGGCAAGGAGCTCGTCAAGTAAAAATAAACATACCTAATGCAATAAGTATCTTTATATTGCCGCCTTCAAAAAAATCTTTACTCGAAAGACTAAAGGGACGTGGCCAGGATAATGATAAAACAATCAAAAATAGAATGTCTGATGCTGAAAATCAAATGAAGCACTACAGCGAGTTTGATTATTTAGTCATTAACGATATCTTTGATGAAGCTCTATCTAATCTGAAAACTATTATTCATCAACCCAATGAAGATTTTAATAAATCTGAACTAACACTTGAAAAACAGACTTTAAGACATAAATATTTACTTAAAGAATTGATATAAAACATTTATTTGGTATAATTTAGCTCTAATTTATCGTACTGGGAAACTTAATGAGTGATTTAGCATTATCGATAAAAAACGTATCTAGAGACCTAGAGGTACAAAAGTATCCACCAATTCTGACGCCAGAAGAGGAATATAACCTAGCTATCGAACTTTATGAAGATGGTAGTTTGTCTGCAGCCCAAAAGTTAGTACTAGCCCACATGCGTTTTGTTGCGTTTGTTGCTCATGGATATAAAGGTTATGGACTCGAGCAAGCAGATTTAATTCAAGAAGGTACAATCGGCCTTATGAAGGCGGTTAAACGCTTTAATCCTCATAAAAAAGTTAGATTGTCCTCTTTTGCTGTTTACTGGATTCGTGCAGAAATTCATGAATATATTTTCAAGAATTGGAAAATTGTTAAAGTTGCAACAACAAAAGCGCAAAGAAAACTCTTTTTTAAGCTCAAGCAAGCTAAATCTAACATATTTCAATCTTTGACAAGCGAGCAAGCAAAGGTAATTGCTGAAGATTTGGGCGTCAAAGAAAAAGATGTTATTGAAATGGAATCAAGACTTCAACTCAATGACGTTGCATTTGAAGTAAATGATGATGAAGATACCTATACACCTGAGCACTATATATCTGATCCTGGTAAAAATCCAGAGCAATTAGTGGTCAGTAATAAAAGTCAAGAAGACCAACACAACAGGCTTTATCAAGCTCTTTCTTCTTTAGATGAGAGAAGTATCGATATTTTGCAAGCTAGGTACTTGAAAGAGGAAAAATCGACCCTACATACTTTAGCAGACAAGTATGGTGTTTCCGCCGAAAGGGTTCGTCAACTTGAAAATAAAGCTATCAAAAAGCTTAAAGAACGTCTAGAAGAGTAGAAACTTTTTTACGACAATTTTTTGTGTAATACCAGGAGAAAAAATGGAAATCCGTCCCCTACACGATCGTGTAATCGTTCGAAGAGTAGAAGAAAAGAAAACAACAGCTAGTGGTCTAATCATCCCTGATTCATCAACAGAAAAACCTTCTAGAGGTGAAGTTGTCGCCGCTGGAAATGGAAGAATAAGTGCACAAGGAGACTTAATCCCTTTGGATGTTAAAGTTGGTGACACGGTAATGTTTGGCCAATATTCAGGTTCTGAAATCACCGTTGGAGATGAAAAGCTCCTAGTGATGAGTGAAGATGAAATTGTCGCAGTAATTGAAAAATAAAGGAGATTTATAATGTCAGCAAAAGACGTAAAATTCAGCTCAGAAGCTAGAGATTTAATGATGTCAGGTGTTAACACACTTGCAAATGCAGTTAAAGTTACACTTGGTCCGAAAGGTAGAAACGTTGTTCTAGATAAATCATTTGGAGCTCCTGCAATTACTAAAGACGGCGTTTCAGTTGCTCAAGAAATTGAACTTGACGGTAAATTTGAAAATATGGGCGCGCAAATGGTTAAAGAGGTAGCCTCTAAAACTAATGATATCGCAGGTGATGGTACAACAACAGCTACTGTTTTAGCGCAATCATTAATATCTGAAGGCGTTAAGTCAGTTGCGGCTGGAATGAACCCTATGGACTTAAAAAGAGGAATTGATAAAGCTACTGAAGTAGTTGTTGCAACTTTACAAAAATCTTCACAGCCATGTAAAAATAGTGACTCAATCACTCAAGTAGGAACAATTTCTGCAAACTCTGATGTTTCAGTTGGCGCAATTATTGCCGAAGCAATGGAAAAAGTTGGCAAAGAGGGTGTCATTACTGTTGAAGAAGGATCAACACTAGAAAATGAGTTAGACGTTGTTGAAGGAATGCAGTTTGACCGTGGGTATCTTTCACCTTATTTCATTAACAATCAAGAATCGATGACTGCTGATCTAGAGCATCCATATATCCTTCTTCATGATGCTAAGATCTCAAATATTCGTGATTTATTGCCTGCACTTGAAGCAGTTCAAAAAGCTGGAAAGCCTCTACTCATTATTGCTGAAGATATTGAAGGTGAAGCTCTAGCAACTCTTGTGGTTAACAACATGCGTGGAATTGTGAAAGTTGCTGCTGTTAAAGCGCCAGGATTTGGTGATCGTCGTAAAGCTATTCTTGAAGATATTGCAGTTTTGACAGGTGGTACGGTAATTTCGGAAGAAGTAGGCTTGTCCCTTGAAGGTATTACTGAAGAGCATTTAGGTACAGCTAAGCGTATCGAAATTGGTAAAGACAATACTACAGTGATTGACGGTGCAGGTGCTAAAAAGAGCATCTCTGATCGAATCGGTCAAATCAAAACTCAAATTGATGCAACAAGTTCAGACTATGACAGAGAAAAACTTCAAGAGCGTCTAGCTAAACTTTCTGGTGGTGTTGCAGTGATTAAAGTTGGAGCGGCAACTGAAGTTGAAATGAAAGAGAAAAAAGATCGTGTTGATGACGCACTTCATGCGACCCGTGCTGCTGTAGAAGAAGGTGTTGTCCCTGGTGGAGGTGTTGCGTTTGTTCGTGCTATCTCGTCATTAGATAAACTTAAAGGTGATAACAGCGACCAAGATGTTGGTATTAGTATTTGTAGACGCGCCTTAGAAGAACCATTAAGGCAAATTGTATCAAACGGTGGTGGTGAAGCTTCTGTTGTGTTAAATGAAGTTTTAAAAGGAAAAGGCAACTTTGGTTATAATGCTGCGACTGAAGATTATGGTGATATGCTTAAGATGGGTATTTTAGATCCAACTAAAGTTGCTCGAGCAGCTCTTCAACACGCAGCAAGCATCTCTGGATTGATGATTACTACTGAAGCAATGGTAACTGATTTGCCACAAGAATCTGCTCCTGCAATGCCTGATATGAGTGGCATGGGTGGTGGTATGCCAGGTATGATGTAAAACTAATTGTTTAATAGTCAAAAGCCCCATTTTATGGGGCTTTTTTTTGGTATTATGTTTGCCAACTAAAATCATTTCAGAATATGTCTAACTACGACGCATCCTCAATAGAGGTACTAACTGGCCTGGAGCCAGTCAAAAAACGCCCAGGCATGTATACCGACACTGAAAATCCCAATCATCTTGCTCAGGAAGTAGTTGATAACAGTGTTGATGAAGCGGTTTCAGGTTATGCAACTCAAATTAACGTCACGCTTCACAATGATAATTCAATGTCTATTGAAGATAATGGCAGAGGCATACCAATCGATATTCATCCAAAAGAAGGCACACCTGCAGTCGAGGTTATCTTAACCAAGCTTCATGCTGGAGGTAAATTTTCAAATGACTCTTACCAGTTCTCTGGCGGACTTCATGGTGTTGGTATTTCAGTCGTAAACGCCCTATCAAGTTCAATTGAGGTATGGATCAAAAGAGATGCAAAGCATTACTTTATGAAATTTGAATCCAGTGTTAAGTCAAATGATTTAGAGGTAATAGGAACTGTTGGAAAGCGTAATACAGGAACACTAATTAAATTTACTCCTGATGCTCAATTTTTTGACTCTGTAAAATTTTCAATAAAGAAATTGAGACATAATCTTCGCTCTAAAGCTGTTCTATGTCCAGGCCTTGAAGTTAATTTTAAAAACGAAATAGATGACACTGAAGACAAATGGCTCTTTAAAGAGGGAATAAAAGATTACTTTCAAGCTTCTTTGGATGGTCTTGATTGTGTCCCATCAAACCCATTTGTTGTTTCTTTTGAGACTAAGAAAGAGCAACTTGATTGTGCTCTAACTTGGACTGAAAACACCAGCAATACAACTGCTGAAAGCTTTGTTAACCTGATTCCAACTATTGGTGGAGGAACCCATGTCAATGGCTTAAGATCTGGACTGACTGATGCCCTGAAAGAATTCTGTGAATTTAGAAACCTTATTCCAAAAAATATTAAGCTAACCCCCGATGATGTTTGGCAAAGAATTGCTTATGTACTCTCAATAAAAATTTTAGACCCTCAATTTTCTGGACAAACAAAAGAAAGACTTTCATCGAGAGAGTGTGCTTCATTTGTTTCAGGTGTTGTAAAAGACTCTTTTAGTTTATGGCTCAACCAGCATACAGATATAGCTGAAAAAATTGCTGAATTGGCAATCCTTAATGCTCAGTCAAGATTAAAAACTGCTAAAAAAGTCGTTAGAAAAAAAATTGTTAGTGGACCTGCTCTCCCTGGAAAGCTTTCAGATTGTACGAGTTCTGATCTTGAGCAGACAGAAGTTTTTTTAGTTGAAGGTGATTCTGCTGGTGGCTCAGCAAAGCAAGCAAGAGATAAAGACTACCAAGCAATACTTCCGTTAAGAGGAAAGATTCTTAATACTTGGGAGGTCGACTCGTCTCAGGTTCTTGCCTCTAATGAAATCCATGATATAAGTATTGCAATAGGTCTCGAACCTGATAGCAATAATCTGTCTGGACTAAGATATGGAAAGATATGTATTTTGGCTGACGCTGACTCAGATGGACTTCATATTGCTACATTGATTTGTGCTCTTTTTGTTAAACACTTTCCTAAATTAGTTAGCCAAGGGCATGTTTATGTTGCAATGCCTCCGCTTTATAGAATCGATGCTGGTAAACAAGTCTTTTATGCACTTGATGACAAAGAAAAAGAGCAGTTTGAAGCAAGACTCTTAAAGGAAAATAAACGTCAAAAAATCCTAGTTCAACGATTTAAAGGGCTAGGTGAAATGAACCCTAAGCAGCTTCGAGAAACCACTATGCAGCCTGACACAAGGAGATTGATTCAACTCACTCTGAATCACCCTCTTCAGATCGCTGAAACGATGGATATGCTACTTTCTAAAAAAAGAGCTTCAGATCGTAAATCTTGGCTTGAAACTAAGGGCAATTTGGCTAATGTCTAAAGCCATTATTCTTCTTTCAGGTGGATTAGACTCAACAACTGTCCTCGCTATAGCCAAAAAGAAGGGGTATGAATGTTACGCTCTTAGTTTTGATTATGGTCAAAAGCAAAGGTCAGAATTAGAATCTTCAAAATAAATTTGAAGTGACTGAGCATCGCATTATGAATATATCACTTAATGACATTGGTGGTTCAGCCTTAACTGATAATAATATACATATCTCAAAATATGCAGATATCAATGAAATTCCTGTTGCCTATGTGCCTGCTAGAAATACTATATTTTTATCGTTCGCTCTAGCTTGGAGCGAAGTGATTGATTGCCAAAATATATTTATTGGAGTAAATGCGCTCGATTACTCTGGCTACCCAGACTGTAGGCTTGAGTTTATTACAGCGTTTAAAAATATGGCAAACCTTGCCACCAAGCAGTCAGTTGAGGGGAATCAAATCAATATAATAACGCCTTTAATCGATATGACATAAGCGGAAATCATCCAAAAAGGTTTGAATCTAGGCATCAACTACTCTGAAACAATAAGCTGTTATGATGCAAATACTAATGGTGAGGCGTGTGGTAAATGTGATGCCTGCGTGCTTCGTAGAAATGGTTTTAAAAATACTAAAGTGAATGACCCAACCAATTATCAATAAATATTTTAAATTTAACGCTATTTAGTGTTTTTTGACGATAAAATGTACACTTTTAAACAATTTAAGGATTTAACTCAAAATGAGTATTGAAGATAGAGTGCGAAAAGTTGTAAGTGAGCAGTTAGATGTTAGCGGTGAGATTGACAATAACGCTTCATTTATTGACGACTTAGGGGCGGATTCATTGGATACTGTAGAGCTTGTAATGTCTCTTGAAGAAGAGTTTGACTGCGAAATTGCAGATGAAGAAGCTGAAAATATTACAACTATTCAACAAGCAATCGACTACATTAACGCAAATACATAATATTCATCAATAAATCCATTAAGGCGTTTACTTTAAAAAGTAAAACGCCTTTTTTTTACTCAAATTTTAGTTTTTAAAAACCTTTTAAATTACTTCGTTACATTTAATACGTAATCAATTATGAGCAAAAGAAGAGTTGTAATCACAGGACTGGGCATTGTGTGTCCAGTTGGAAACAATGTAAATGATGCCTGGAAGAATATTGTTAATGGTGTTTCTGGAATTGCGCCCATTAGTAATATTGATACTGAACTTCAAGCTGTCAAGTTTGGTGGCGCTGTTAATAATTTCGACGTCTCACAGTATCTAAGCCCAAAAGAAGCTAAAAAAATGGATGTTTTTATCCATTATGGAATGGCTGCTGGAATTCAAGCGTTTGAAGATAGTGGTCTTGAGGTTAAAGAATCTAACGCTGAAAGAATTGGTGTTGCAATTGGAGCTGGCATTGGCGGCTTATCAACGATTGAAAAAACTGCAGACCTTTTCAGGGAAAAAGGCCCAAAAAGAATCTCTCCTTTCTTTGTGCCCTCCTCTATCATCAATATGGTTTCTGGCAATTTGTCGATAAAATACGGCCTTAAGGGCCCCAATTTTGCAATTGTGACAGCGTGTACAACGGGCACCCATAATATTGGAGATGCTTCAAGAATAATTGAATATGGGGATGCTGACGTCATGATTGCGGGTGGAACCGAAATGTCTTCCACCAATTGTGGCCTTGGTGGCTTTGCAGCTGCTCGTGCACTCTCTACTAGAAATGATGATCCAGAGACAGCCTCTAGACCTTGGGATGTTGATAGAGACGGATTTGTTCTTGGAGATGGAGCTGGCGTAGTTGTTCTAGAAGAATACGAACATGCTAAAAAGCGAGGTGCACGAATTTATGGCGAACTATCTGGATATGGAATGAGTAGTGATGCATACCATATGACCCTTCCTTCTGAAGGTGGTGAGGGAGCCGCAAGGTGTATGAAGAATGCAATGAAGAATGCCACTATTGATCCTGAACAACTTGACTATATAAATGCACATGGAACCTCAACTCCAGCTGGCGACATTGCTGAAACAGATGCTGCCAAATTAGCTTTAGGTGCCCATTCAAGGAATATTGTAATGAGCTCAACAAAATCGATGACTGGACATCTTCTAGGGGCTGCAGGGGGAATTGAGGCAGTGTTTACGACTCTAGCTATTAGAGATCAAATAGCACCTCCAACAATTAATATTTTCAACCAAGATCCAAATTGCGACTTAGACTATGCAGCTAATGAAGCAAGAGAAATGAAAATAGATCATGCAATTTCAAACTCATTTGGGTTTGGAGGAACTAACGGATCAATCTTGATTTCTAAGGGCCCTTAGGGATTCTAGCTGTCTTCTAATACAATTGAAGCTTTATCAACTAGTTTGGTTTCAGTAAAAAGACCCATTCCGATCTTATAAATTCTTAGAGCGCCATTAGTGACACTTTTAAAGGCCTCTTCTTTTTGAATAATTATTTGCCAGCTTTGCTCGTTAGATTTGAATGAGAAGGCGCCGCCGATAATAGCCAAAGTAAGAATTGCGCCTAACAAGTATTTAATCATTATATTTTCCAGATTTACTTAGCAAAAAATTATATTTTACCAAGTTTAGTGTCTTTAAATCGAAATTCCAGAAGCTTTTAAAAGTCCGTCTATTTTGGGCCTGCTTCCTCTAAATTTGATATATTGTTCCATAAAGTCCAAACTTCCTCCGACTTCAAGAATACACTTCCTAAAATCATTTGATGCCTTTGATCCAATTCCTCCATTTTCTTTGACGTGCTCATAGGCGTCTGCTGCTAGAACTTCAGCCCACTTATAGCTATAGTAGCCTGCTGCATATCCTCCACTAAAGATATGAGAAAATGAGTTCAGAAAGCGGTTTTCATTGACTATAGGAACTAATGAAGTAGACTCTCTAACTTTATTGAGAATCTCATAAGTATCAGTATCAGATATGTGAGTACTTATATCCCATAAGGCAAACTCACATTGTCTGAGCATCTGCAAACCAGACTGAAAGTTTTTAGAATCAATTAGCTTTTTAAAGAGGTCTTGAGGAAGTTTGTCACCTGTTTCCCAGTGACCTGAAATTAAATCAACTACACTTCTTTCATAGCAAAAATTTTCCATATATTGACTTGGAAGTTCAACACCATCCCAAGGAACACCGCTGATTCCAGCAGCACATGGAAAAGGCACTTTTGTTAAGAGGTGATGAATCGCATGGCCAAATTCATGAAAAATGGTTACGATTTCATTAAAATCAAATAGTGCTGGCTTTCCGTCTGATGGAGAGTTTAGATTGCAAACAACAAAGGCTACTGGCAAAGCATCTTTATAGAGGCCCTGGTAGTCTGACATCCATGCACCGCCACGTTTATTTTCTCTAGCATATACATCCAAATATATTTTACCAATAAAACCTTTAGCTCCTTCTAGCTCAATAACTCTTACGTCTGGATGATAACTTGTCTCGTTAATCTCAGTCAATTTAACGCCGTAAAGATTGTTAATTGTTGTAAACAATCCACTAAAAACTTTTTCCTCTGGAAAATACGGCTTTAAGTCAGAGCTCTTAAAATTGAACGTTTTTTGTTTTAATTTTTCTGAATAGTGCATCAGATCCCAAGGCATTAGAGAATGCCCTGCAAAACTCTCTAAATCTGTTAATTCACTTTTTGCTTGAGCTGAAGAAAGATCAATAAGGCTGTTTAGGAAATCAACAACGGCATTTGCTGAGCTGACCATTTTTGATTGTGTCGAATACTCGGCATAATTTGAATATCCGACTAATTGTGCCAATTCTAACCTTAATTTTAAAATTTCATCCATAATTGGACGATTATTAAACTTCTTAGAGGTAATCCCAATATCTGAGGATCGTGAAATATAAGCTTTGTAAACCTCTTCTCTAAGATCACCACTATCAGCATAAGTCATCAGATCAATATAAACAGGCACTTGCAGATTAATTTCGTAGCCGTCGCCTTTTCTAACTTTAGAGAGTTCAGCTTCACCATATCCTTTAAGGTCAATAGCTGAAACAGTTTTTTTCCACGAATTTGTCGATTGTAAAACATTTTTAGAAAACTGATTACTGAGCACACTTAATTGCTCTTGAATTTCTTTAAATCGCTCAGAATAAACACCATCTAAGGCAACCCCAGAAAGCTCAAAGCTTCTTAATGAATCATTTACGATATGCTGCTGCTGCTTATTTAGATTAGACTTTTCAACCCTCTTGAAGGCCTGATATAAGGCTTTATTCGCCCCAAGATCACTATAAAAATTTGAAATTAAAGGTAAAGTTTTCTCATACTGCGTATTAAAATCCTCTGAAAACATTACTGAATTTATATGAGAATTAACGCTCATCTCTTTTCCAAGAAGATGTTCAACCTCATCAAGAACGTCTACAACACTCTCCCAATCCTCTCCTTGGCTTGCTAAGATTACCTGAGTCTTACCCATAGCAATGGTTTTGTTAATACTTTTAACGATATTTTTGGACTTAAAATTGGGAGACGGTTTTGAATTCATTGGTCGATTAGAAGAATAAAAAGATAATTTTAAATATTAGGGTTGTGTTGTAAATGAATTTTAGACGTTGATTAGAAAAAGATTAGGTGAAATTAATCGAGCAAATCATCATTTCGATTTTGCTCGCCAAATATATTATTGTGAGCTTGAGTTGTCTTGCCATATAAGTCCATGACACGCTCTTTGCTTCCAACGATACCAGGAGTTTCTGTAAAAGACTGAATCAATAGAAGTCGATCTGAATTCCCATTATTATGAGTTACCCTATGTAGTGAGTATCTTCCTAGAAAAAATTGTAAATCACCCGAACATAAATTAAGTCTCTTAACTCTAGTTCGATCTCCATCTAGAACTTTTTTCACTTCCTTAAAGCATTCATCATTTTTTAATCTCAAGTTAGGAGCATACTCAAAATACCCCCCAGACTCAGCTCCTTTTAAAAGATAGGTAATAGTAAATTCGTTTGTATCAAAATGCCAATTAAAAGTCTGTCCTGGCTTGCAAACATTAACGATCATGTTTGATACAGGGTCTTCGTAAATATATAATTCTTTTTTACTTAAACATTGAGCTAGAAAACTTCTTAATGGTTTCCAATGATATAGTAAATGTGACAATGTGCCTTCATTCAAAAAATCTGCAGTAATAAACCCATTTGATCTTTCCATAAAAATATTTTGAGGGTGATCTTTGGGTTCCTTAGGGTTCCCTTTAGCAAGATAGACATTACAAAGTTTAGAATCTGAATAAAACGCTTTATCTTTCCTTTGCTCTGCTTCTTGAGCTATCAACTCTAACCCCTTATTAGTTAAAAAGGTTGAAAGAACACTGCAACCATCTCTATAAAGTTCACGTTGAACAAACTTGACAACTTCATTGAATTGGGTGCTTTGGGGCTCATGAATTGGGTACTCTGATAGATTGACTAAACTTTCGACTTTAATCATTTTAATTAACTATCTTGTCGATTACGAATAACAACCTCGTAACCCTTCTCTTCTGGCTCATCATCTATCATTTCGGAAGGAAAACCTGTACCCAGAACTTCAACATTGGCTCTTTCTTCCAATCGTTTTATAATATTTGGTGAAAGTTCACGAGAGCCATAACGTTTTTCTCCATCCTTAAATATATCTACAATCATTGGTGCAATTTCTAAATCAAGTCCTTTACGCTCAGCAAGCTCATTGAATATACCCACATCTTTAGAGACCAAGTCCATTGTAAAACTTATATCTCTACTTCCATTTAAGATTACTTGAGACTCTGTTTCATGAACAAACGAATTGCCTGATGAAGCTTTTATTGCTTCATAGGTTACATTCATATCCATGCCAAGAACTTTCATCGTCGAAAGGGCTTCTGATATAGATACAAGATTAACTGTGGCAAGATAGTTAGTCATTACTTTTAATGTTGATGCAGTTCCCAAGTCACCAGTATGAAGAACTCGTCGTCCCATTGTAGTTAAAATTGGAAGAGCCCTTTCAAAAGCCTCTCTTTTGCAGCCGGCAAAAATTGAAATATTGCCAGTATCTGCCCTATGACACCCTCCAGATACAGGGCAATCAATTGGAAGAGCTCCTATTGATTTTACTAGCGACCCTATTCTACGAATTTCAGCCTCATCAGTTGTACTCATTTCTAGCCAAATTTTTCCTTCAGTTAAGCCAGCTATAACACCATCCTCTGCCTCCATTACCTCTGAACATGCAATAGGTGAAGGAAGACAAGTTATTACGACATCACAAAGCTCAGCCATTTCTTTTGGGGAGCTAATACTCGAAGCACCTCGATCTATGAATTCACTCACTAACGAGTCATCAAGATCTCTAACTGTTAGATCAAAGCCATTTCTTAAAAGGCTACCGGCAAGCTTACCTCCTGCATTACCCAAACCAATAAAGCCTATTTTCATTCAATTCTCCTAAATAATATATTTAATCATCGCCAGCGTAATAAGGGTTCTGGTCCATAGAAAGGTGAAGTTTGATTCCTTTGTAAGGAGAATTTGACTCAACAACTTCAAGATCCAACTCGATACCTAAGCCAGGTTTACCTGACGGAATTATATTTCCGTTATCCCAACGAATAGAGTCTTTTAAAACCTCTGAGTGAAAACCATCCCAAGTCTTAATACTTTCCATAATCAAAAAATTCGGGCTTGCTGTTGAGAGCTGAATACTGGCTGCAGCTCCAACTGGACCGTTATATATATGGGGTGCAATCTGAGCATAAAATACTTCTGACAGGCTCGCAATTTTTTTAGCCTCCAAAATTCCACCAACACGTCCTAGATTCATTTGGATAATAGAAGCGGCATTGTTTTTTAGGACATCAAAAAACTCATACTTAGTTGTTAATCGCTCACCAGTTGCAACTGGAATCTTAGTTTTTTTAGCAACTTCACTCATTGCGCTTGACTGACCCGGTGGAACAGGCTCTTCAAACCAAAGCGGATCAAATTTTTCAAGTCTTTTTGCAAGCCTTACAGCTGATGAAGGGGTGAGTTGTCCATGCGTACCGATAAGGATGTCACAATTATCACCGACTGCATCTCTAACTTGTTGACAGTAGTTTTCACAGTGCCTAAGTCGATTCAGTGAAATTTGATGCCCTGAGTATGAAGAATAAGGGCCAGCAGGATCAAATTTTATTGCAGTGAACCCCTGTTCCATAAAGCTAACAGCAGATTCTGCACCTAGCTCAGGATCATTATAATCAAGTACTCCATTCTGGTCTTTTGGATACAAGTAGGTATATGAGCGAAGTTTGTCATGAACTTTACCCCCTATAAGCTCATAAATTGGCTTATTTGCAGCTTTTCCAATAATATCCCAACATGCCATCTCAAGACCACTTAAGACCCCCATCATGGTTAAATCAGGCCTTTGAGTGAAGCCACTTGAGAAACACTCTCTATAAAAACGTTCGACGTGATGAGGATCGTGTCCTTTAAGGTATCTTTCAAAAACATCTTTTATAGCTTTAACAACAACCTCAGGATGAAAAGATGCCGAGTAGACTTCACCAATTCCTAATATTCCGCACTTAGTTTCAATAGACAGAAAAATCCAATACATTCCTCCAATATGAGGCTTAGGCGTTGCAACGATATAAGTATTTAATTTGTCTACTTCCATTAATGGACAAAATAAGATTAAGATGAGTTAATTTTTATACGGATTTAAACCAAGAAGCAAGTTAATTTTGACCAATTAGAATAATTAATCCTGTGTTACTTTTCTCTTTGGATTGCCAAGACGCTGTAATTCCTTCCAACTTGAATCAATCCATACATTCACATCACTAGATTCTAGTGGCTTTTTACCAAGTACCGAGTCTGCCATTTTTTCTGCCAACATAATAGTTGGTCCATTTAAGTTACCATTTGGAATTGTTGGAAACACCGACGAGTCAATTACCCTAAGTTTATCAATACCAACCACTTGACCAGCATTGTTAACCACTGTCATAGGGTCATCCACCGAACCCATCTTGCATGAGCAAGAAGGATGATAAGCACTTTCGACATTTGCTCTAACCCATGCATCGATCTCGTCATCACTACTCACATCTATTCCAGGACTTGCTTCCCCAGCATTAAATTCATCAAGTGCTGGCTGGCTCAAAATTTCTCTTGTGAGACGGATGCAGTCCCGCCAATCCTGTCTATCTTCCTCAGCTTCCATGTAGTTAAAAATAATTGTTGGTTTTGCTAAAGGATTGGAACTTTTAATTTTAATGCTGCCTCTACTACTCACTTTGTTTACGCCAGCATGGACTTGGTAACCATGCCCTTTCATAGCAGCATTACCATCATAGCGCATCGCTGCAGGTAGAAAGTGATATTGAATATTTGGCCATTCAATTCCAGCCCGAGATCTTATAAAACCACAAGATTCAAAGTGATTGGTAGCACCTAATCCAGTTTTTGCTAATATCCACTCAATACCAATAAGTCCTTTGCTAATAAGATTCAGTTTACTGTTAAGGGTAATTGGTTTTTTACAATGATATTGAAAGTAAACCTCAAGGTGGTCTTGAAGATTTTCCCCGACGCCTGGCAATTCATGCAAAACCTCAACCCCTGCATCATTAAGGACTTTTGTTGGTCCAATACCTGATAACTGAAGAAGTTGTGGTGAGCCAATTGAACCTGCACAAAGTATCACCTCCTTATTTGCCTTTAATATTTTTTTGTTTCCATTTATTGAATACTCAATACCCGTAGCTATGGTATTTTCAAGGATGATTTTTTGAACGAGTACATTAGTTAATATTTTAAGATTAGATCTGTTTTTTGCTGGTTTAATGTAGGCATTAGATGTTGATGAGCGAACTCCACCACCTACCGTCATGTGCATCGGGCCAAAACCTTCTTGCTGCTCACCGTTATAGTCTATAGTTTCTGGATATCCGGCCTCTTTGCCAGCCTCTATGAAGGCGCCATATAGTGGGTTAAGCTTCATATTATTGCCATTCGAAGTTGAAACAGGACCACTACCGCCACGGTAATCATTCTCACCTTCATACCAACTTTCACAGCGCTTAAAGTAAGGTAGGCAATCTTTATACGCCCAACCTTTAGCTCCTTGCTCTTCCCACTGATCAAAATCTTTGGCATGTCCTCGAACATAAACCATGCCATTGATTGAGGAAGAGCCACCCAACACTCTGCCTCTTGGACAGTGCATTTTCCTGTTATCTAAAAAAGGTTCAGAATCGGTATGAAATTGCCAAGCATATTTATCAGTATTCATTGGATAAGAGAGTGCTGTTGGCATTTGAATCATTATATTTTTGTCGCTACCACCATTCTCTAAAAGGGCCACACTGTACTCACCTGATTCAGTCAAGCGATTGGCCAAAACGCATCCAGCTGACCCAGCACCAACAACAATGTAATCAAAATTCATATTCATGTATATTTACTCTATATTTAATAAGGACTCTCAACATCATCAATACGAACAAAGACGCTTTTGATTTGTGTGTAGCTTTTTAAAGTTTCAGGGCCATTTTCACGACCTATACCTGACTCTTTGTAGCCACCTACTGGCATTTCTGCGGGTGAATCACCCCAACTGTTAATCCAGCATATTCCAGCCTCAAGCTGATTAATGATTCGATGGGCTCGGCTAATATCTTGGGTAAAAATACCAGCAGCCAAACCAAACTTTGTATTGTTTGCTCTTTGAATAACTTCTGATTCTTCATCAAAGCGAAGAACTGACATTACAGGACCAAAAATTTCATCTTGTACAAAAGGTGCTTCGTCATCACAATCAGCAAAAATAGTGGGCTCTACAAAGAAACCGTTTTCAGTTTCATCTGATTTGAAGCGATTTCCTCCAGCTATAAGCCGAGCACCTGATTTTTTTGCTTCATCAATATAGTTCATGACTTTCTCAAGATGGTCAGAACTAATTAATGCTCCCATTTGTGTCTCTAAATTAGATGGGTTTCCAACTTTAATCTTTTTAGTTCGCTTACCTGCCAATTCCAGAAACTTATCATAAATTTCAGACTGGACAAAAACTCTAGTTCCATTAGTGCACACTTCACCCTGAGTATAAAAGTTAGCTAAAAGAGCACCAGAAACCGCATTGTCAAGGTTGGCATCATTAAAAATAATTAAAGGAGATTTTCCTCCAAGCTCCAAAGTCACTTCTTTTAATGTGCCAGAGGCGTCAGTCATTACTTTTTTTCCAGTACTACTTTCTCCAGTGAATGAAACTTTAGCAATTCTAGGGTGTCTCGTTAGTAATTGACCGACTCGGTAATCACCTTGTACAACATTAAAAACACCTGGAGGTATTCCAGCTTCAGTATATATCTCAGCCAGCTTAAGAACACTAAGTGGAGTTTCTTCAGAGGGCTTAAAAACCATGGTATTTCCTGCAGCAAGGCAAGCAGCTGACTTCCAGCAGGCAATTTGAATTGGATAATTCCATGCCCCAATACCAGCACACACACCCAATGGTTCTCTTTTAGAAATGAAAAAGGTATTAGCATTCAGATCTTGCTGAGACCCTTGTAATGCTGGCGCTAATCCAGCATAGTATTCAATAACGTCAGCCCCAGTTTGAATATCAACACAGTTTGCTTCTTGGAGTGGCTTGCCGCAGTCTAAAACTTCAAGTTTAGCAAGTTCATCATTTCTTTCTCGAAGAATAGTGACAGCTTTAAGAAGAATTCTACCCCTTTCAAACGCGCTCATTTGACTCCAAACTTTGAAGGCTTTTTCTGAGGACAAGATGGCTTTCTCAACATCTTTCTCACTTGCCTGATCAACAATAGCAATTATTTCACCACTCGCAGGATTGATCGAATTAAATGTCTCTCCTGAGGACGACACCATATAATTACCATCAATATATAAGTATTCTTTCATAATATTTAACTATTAGTAATAAAGTCATTGAAAACAAAACTAATTGCTAATGATACATATGAACTAGGGGAAATAAAAAAAAATAAATGGCTAAAATTTAGTAACTATTGCCACATAAATTCCTCAATATAAATAGCGAAATTAAGATAAATCAGCTTGGTCCCATTTCATCTGCAGGCTATGGCATTACAATATTAATAAGTTGTTTACTCAATAGATTTAATAATGATATTTTTTGTTGTTCATCGAAGCGACTAATAGGACCTGAAACTACAAGCGCACCTACAAATTTATTACTGTTCGATAGCACAGGTACTGCTAGAGCAAACAGGGAGGCATTATGTTCATTAATCGATAAATAATAGCCTTGGTCACGTATATCTTTATAGAACCCTTTTTTATCTTTTTGTCTCTTGCCATAAGCCAAAATAATTCGTCCTGAAGCACCTCTATTTAGCTCCAATCGAGACCCTTGTTCAATATTATGTCTAATTTCATCTCTAGAGTGAGCTCTATACAAACAAATACGATTATCATCCTCTTCAACAAAAAAAGATGAGGTTTCTCCAGAAATATCTCGGATGCGATCAACAATAGGTCTAATCTGTTCAAGATGATTACTTTGAGTATATATTGCGCTCAAGTAGAGTGCTTGGGTCCCAATTACGTAGTTTTTGTTTTTAAGGCGAGAAACATACCCATACTCTTCAAGAGTACAAAGAATACGGTATGCAGTTGAAACGTTAAAGTTTAATTGAGCACATATCTCTTTTATAGAAAACTCAGACTTATCTAGGGAATACATCGATAGTATTTGTAAGCATTTCTCTATGGCGTTATAGTTTTTATCAATCGATCTTGGTTTCATTAAATTTCATATTATGAAAAAAATATATTATATAGTGAAAAAGATAAATTATCAACGTGCAACATTGGTATTATTCAAAACGGTATGTAATTAGTAGTTTTATCAACACTTTAGGACTAATATATTAAACCTGGTATCTGTCTAAAAACTGACATAACCAATAATATTTATTTATAACAAAAAAATCTATTACATTGAATGTAATAAAAAAGGAGAACAAGGTGAACAGAAAAGAGCAAATTAAAGCATTAGAAAAAGACTGGAAAGAAAACCCAAGATGGTCAAACATTAAAAGAACTTATTCTGCTGAAGATGTAGTTAGGCTTCGTGGTTCAATTCAGCCAGAGTGTACTTACGCCCGAAAAGGAGCTGAAAAGCTTTGGAATCTAGTCAATGGCTCATCCAAAAAAGGCTACGTCAATTGCATGGGAGCAATCACTGCAGGTCAAGCAATGCAGCAAGCTAAGGCTGGTATTGAGGCAATTTACCTGTCTGGATGGCAAGTTGCTGCTGATGGAAATACATCTGAAACAATGTATCCGGATCAGTCACTCTATGCTTATGACTCTGTGCCTACCATGGTTAGAAGAATTAACAACACTTTTAAAAGAGCTGACGAAATTCAATGGTCTCAAGGTATCGATCCTAGTGACGATAAGTATATTGATTTCTTTTTACCAATAGTTGCAGATGCTGAAGCTGGATTTGGTGGCGTATTAAACTCATTTGAATTAATGAAAAATATGATTACTAATGGTGCAGCTGGTGCTCACTTTGAAGATCAGCTTGCGGCAGTTAAAAAATGTGGTCATATGGGTGGTAAGGTTCTAGTACCAACTCAAGAAGCGGTTCAAAAATTGATTTCTGCACGTCTAGCTTCTGATGTTATGGGAGTCCCTACACTTCTCCTTGCAAGAACTGATGCAGAGGCAGCGAACCTCCTTACTTCAGACGTTGATCCTTATGATGCTGCCTTTATAACAGGAGAAAGAACTGCAGAAGGTTTTTATGTTGTTAAAAATGGCCTAGAGCAATCAATTTCAAGAGGGGTTGCTTATGCTCCTTATGCAGACTTGGTATGGTGTGAAACGGGAAAACCAGATTTAGGGTTTGCGCGAGAGTTTGCAGAAGCTGTTCTTGCAGAGAATCCTGGTCAGCTATTAGCTTACAATTGCTCTCCATCGTTTAACTGGAAAAAAAATCTAAATGATAGTGAAATTGCCTCTTTTCAAGAAAAGATTTCTGAGATGGGTTATAAGTATCAATTTATCACTTTGGCTGGCATTCATAATATGTGGTATAACATGTTTGACCTTGCTTATGAATATGCAAAAGGTGAAGGCATGAAGCACTATGTTGACAAAGTCCAAGAGCCAGAATTTAATGCTGCAAAGAAGGGTTATACCTTTGCATCTCACCAGCAAGAAGTCGGAGCGGGTTATTTTGATGACGTTACAACTGTTATTCAAGGAGGAGAGTCGTCTGTAACTGCACTGAAGGGCTCAACTGAGGAAGAACAGTTTAGTTAGCCTAATCAGTAATAATTATATGGAGCCCTTCATGCTTGAAGGGCTTCTAAATACAACTAACTTATTATGCCAAACAATTCATCTCAAAAAATCTCTCTTTCAATCGCCAAAAAGATTTTGTTGGGATTTGAACATCACTACCAAAATATCAAAAGTGCGTCTATTGAAGCAAAACGATGTTTTGAGGAAAAAGAATGGGAAAAAATTGAAAAAGACTCCAAGCTAAGACTCAATTTCTATGACGAACAGGTTGATGTCTTTTGTAAAAAACTTTCCTCTGAGTTAAAAAAACAGACGCTATACGGCGCAAAAGCTGAATTTAATGAGTCTCAGAGTATGGATAAGTTTAACTCAGACTTTTGGAAAAATACCAAGCATGTTTACATTGAGCTAATTACTACTCATAAACAACCAGAGCTTGCAGAGACTTTTTATAATTCGGTCTTTTGCAGGATATTTTCTAGAAGTTTTTATAACAATCAGTATATTTTTACCAAGCCATGTGTATCGCTTAATTATATCGATATGGATGAACCGGTCATTGACAGCTATTTTGTTGATGATGGCCAACTTAAAGACACACTGGCTTCAGTTCTTAATAACTACAAATTTAAATGCGCATTTGGCAATTTTGATCAAGACATCAAAAGGCTTCAAGAACAACTATTAATGCAAATGCCAAGACTCCACTCTGAGGTTTTTGAGCTTCAATTTATTAGCACCCCCTTTATTAGGGGCAAGTGCGCATACATTGTAGGTCAAATTGTCACTCAGCTTCATCCTGATGTGCCTGTTCTTATAGCGCTATTGAATGATGATGAAAAAGGACTATATGTTGACAGCTTGCTTACAGATATCAGATCAATATCTATTATTTTCAGCTTTTCAAGATCCTATTTTTTTATAACAACTGACTACCCTTCTGCCATTGTAGAGTATTTAAAACAACTTCTTCCTGGCAAAACGAGAGCTGTCCTCTACAGTGCAATTGGTCTTCATAAACAGGGAAAAACCCTTCTTTATAGGCATTTTCTTAAATACTCAAAAATCACTAGTGAAAAGCTGATTATTGCTCCGGGTATTAAAGGCATGGTAATGTCAGTTTTCACATTCCCCATGTATCCCTACGTTTTTAAAGTGATTAATGATCAATTTGCACCCCCTAAAATGGGCACAAAAGAAATGGTTAAGGATAAGTACTATTTTGTTAAAAATCATGTCAGGATAGGTCGGTTAGCTGATACCTGGGAATTTTCAAATGTTGCATTTCCTTTGAAGGATATTGATGATGCTTTACTTCAAGAATTAGAAAATAAGGCAAGCTCTAATATTGAATTTGAGGATGACTTGCTCATCATCAAACATATGTATATTGAAAATAAAATGACGCCCCTTAACATGTATCTTGAGGCAGCAAACAAAAAACAACAAAACCACATTATTAATGATTATGGCAAAGCTATCGACGAGCTCATTAATTCAAATATTTTTCCTGGAGATATGCTGACAAAAAATTTTGGAGTAACCCGTCAGAATAGAGTTGTATTTTATGATTATGATGAAATTACATTAATGAGCACACCTATTTTTAAAAAAATTCCTGAAGCTAAAACATATGAACAAGAGATGGCTTCTGAGCCATGGTATTACGTTGGTCAAAATGATGTTTTCCCTGAAGAATTCAAATATTTTATGTTACCAAACCCTTATATGAAAGAAGTATTTAATATAAATTATAAAAAATTATTAGATGCTGACTATTGGGTTTCTATTCAAGAAAAAATTAAACAAAATGGGGTTATGGATTATTACCCCTATGGCTCTGAAAAGCGCATGTGTGAAATTTATAAGGATAACTAAGATGAAGTCAACCTGTGACATTTCAGATGAGCTGCACCCTAATGTTCAGTATTTAGAGCCAATATTTAAATGTTATGGAGATAAAACTGCTTTTTCAGGTCGTATTATCACTATAAAGTGCTTTGAAGATAACTCTCTTGTTGAAGAAGCTTTAAATATGAATGGTAAAGGCTGTGTTTTAGTTATTGATGCTGGAGCATCATTGAAATGCGCAATGCTTGGTGACAAAAGAGCAGAAGATGCCATCCAAAATGAGTGGGAGGGAATTATTGTAAATGGCTCAATTCGAGATTCTGCAATAATTAATTCAATGCCTATTGGTATTAGAGCTCTAGGCGTTTGTCCTCGAAAAAGTGTCAAAAAAGGAATTGGAAAAAGAAATTTAAATGTTGACTTTTCAAATGTAAAATTTATTCCAAATGACTATCTTTATGCTGATGAAGATGGTGTAATTGTAATTAAAAATAAGGTAAATTCATGAGCTCTGACCAACAAATAATTAAAGATATAAAGGTTGATAAAATCTTCTTTAACTTTATTGAGAAAGAGGTATGTGATGGCTTAGATATAACGGCAAAAAATTTCTTTCAGTCCCTTTCTAAAATTTTGAGTGAACTACAAGAATCTAATCATTCGCTATTAAGTAAGCGTGATGAATTACAATCTGAAATAGATAATTGGCATATTGAAAACAAACGAATTGACCCTCAGAACTATAAAAATTTTCTTGAGAGTATTGGTTATGTCACACAGAAGCCAGATGAATTCACTATTGAAGTAGAGGAGGTTGATGATGAGATCTCCCAAATTTCAGGGCCACAACTAGTGGTTCCTATTACCAATCAAAGATTTGTGCTTAATGCTGTAAATGCCAGATGGGGTAGCCTCTTTGACTCCCTTTACGGCACAAATGTGATACCAAATAAAGGTAGCATGAGTACCTCATTTGCTCACAATCTTCAAAGAGTTAATCGAACGGCAGAACTTGCTTGCGATTTTCTGGATGAAATTGCACCCCTTAAAGGAGCCTCTTATCGACAAATTACTTCCCAAGTTAAATATAAAGGAACTTTGATTTTTAACTTAAATGATGGTGAAGTGGCTACCCTAATAAACCCTGATCAATATATAGGGCTAACTGAAGATGGAAATATATTATTAACAAATAACAATCTCCATATTGAGATCGTTTGCGACCAAGAAAGAAGTCTTCATAAGAGTGGAATCTTTGATGTCATATTAGAGTCTGCTGTAACTACAATTGTTGACTTTGAAGATTCTGCATCTACTGTTTCGGATGAAGAAAAAATTCATGCATATCGAAACTATCTTGAGCTTATGAAACGCGAACTTAGCACCTCTTTTGTTAAGGGTGGTGAGACTTTAACAAGGTCATTAAACGAAGATAAAAGTTATACAGATATTAAGGGTGAAATCTGTAAATTATCAGGAACCAGTTTAACGCTCGTTAGAAATGTTGGTATCCACATGACGACTGAAATGGTCACTAATAAAGACGGATCATCAATCCCAGAAGGTATTTTAGATGCTATGGTTACTTCATTAATTGCCCTTCATGATTTAAAACTCAAAATGAATTCAAAAAAAGATAGTGTCTACATTGTCAAGCCGAAACTTCATGGTCCTGAAGAAGTTAAATTTACTATGGAATTATTTTCAGCGGTTGAAAAAGCATTGTCAATGAAAGAAAATACTTTAAAGATTGGAATCATGGATGAAGAAAGAAGAACTACTCTTAATCTAAAAGCCTGTATTTACGAGGCCCGAAATCGCATCATTTTCATAAACACCGGCTTTCTAGATAGAACAGGTGACGAAATACATACTTCAATGATGGCTGGAGCGATGCGCTGTAAAAATCTTATTAAAGAAGAGACATGGTATTCTGCTTATGAAGAAAATAATGTAAGTATAGGCCTTGAATGCGGTCTTTACAAAAGGGCACAAATTGGTAAAGGAATGTGGGCTCAGCCTGACCAGATGCGTCAAATGCTTGATAATAAGATGGTTCATTTAGAGGCTGGAGCTAGCTGCTCTTGGGTTCCATCACCAACAGCAGCAACTCTTCATGCAACCCACTATCATCGTTTTAATGTATTTAGACAACAACAAGAGCTCTTATCAAAGCACCAAAAACCAAACCAGGATGATTTATATAAGATTCCTTTTTTAAAGTTAGCTGAACAGTTATCTGAAGAAAAAATTATTAAAGAAATAAATAATAATGCACAGAGCATCTTGGGCTATGTTGTTAAATGGATTAATCAAGGAATTGGCTGCTCAAAAGTTCAGGATATCAATCATGTTGGCCTTATGGAAGACCGTGCTACATTAAGAATTTCCTCCCAACATATGGCAAACTGGCTTCATCATCAAATATGTTCAAAAGAGCAGGTTAACAAGGCATTTCAAGATATGGCAGTTATCGTCGATGAACAAAACAAACATGACCCTAACTATCTTCCACTAGCGCCAGATTACGATAGTTTTGCTTACAAAGCCTCGCTAGCCCTAGTATTTGAGGGTGCCGAGCAAGCTAATGGATACACAGAAGATATCTTAATACGGTTTAGACGTAAATTTCTGGACGCAAGAATTAAGAACTAAATCTATTTAACCTCTGAACGCATTATCAGATAAAAGATAATCGATCTCTTCCATCGTACTCATTCGCCCTAGTATTTCATTCCTATGAGGGAAGCGCCCAAATCTCTTAACAAGATCTCTGTGATGTTTTGAATAATCCAGATTAAAGTTATATTTTTCAAATAAATAAACTTGTAAATTCTGATGATCTATATTTTCACTATGCATCAATGGCATAAAGAGAAATAGTAATTGTTCATCATTTAGCTCCTCATCATACCCATTATTTATCGCATTTAAAGCTACATCAACAGCCATATTCTCTGTTTGAAAGCTTTTTGGCTTTAATCTATACATGTTTAGAGGAAACTGATCCAAAATCACTATAAGGGCAACTGATCCATCAGCTGACTCTCTCCACTGACTATATTCTCCAGCAGCAGCCTTTTTCCAAGAGTGCTCAAAACGCACTTTAATTTCGTTATCTATTTGTGGAGTTGAAGCAAACCAGAATTGTTTGCTTTTTTCTGAAAACCAATAATCTAAAACATCAGATGGCGTAATCGAATTTTCATTCATTGTAAATAAATATATATCCTCAGAGCGCAATGATATACCACTCTGAGGGATAGATAGTTAATACTTATCGATGAGGAGACTTTTCACCAAAATCTTTGTATTTTTCAAGAAATCTAACTGGCTTGCTTAATGCATCTTTTCTGAAAGGATCTCCAAGCTCTCTTGAGCACATAATTTCAATAACGGTTGTTTTTCTCTCATTCATTTGCATATCTATCGCTTTTTTAAGAGCCGGACCTACATCCTCAAGTTTATCCACTCTTATGCCTTCAGCGCCCATTGATTCTGCAATATTGACAAAGTGCTGATCTGTAAGCTCAGCAGCAATAAATCGTCTATCGTAAAAATCAACTTGGTTTTTCTTTTCAGCGCCCCAATGACGATTATGAAAAACTACCGCTGTTACAGGGATGTCATGACGGACGCAAGTCATCGTTTCAACCATACTCATTGCCCAAGCGCCATCTCCAGCGTAAGAAACTGCTGGCCTATGTTGTGCAGCTGCCTTGGCGCCAATAATTGTTGGAAAGGCGTAACCACAGTTTCCAAAGCTCATTGCTGCAAAAAAACTGCGCGGCTTCTCGAATCTAAGATAACTGTTCGCCACAGAGTTGATATTACCAATATCAGTAGAGACCATTACATCTTCTGGCATGGCTTTTTCAAGCTCACGAAGGACTTGTCTTGGGTGAAGCCATCCCTTTTCTTTATTAGCAATCATATCCATACTATAAGAGTCAGTTTCATGAATCCATTCATCAAGCTCCAACTCCCAAGCTGCTTTTTCATTAGCAATTGTTGTTGCTCTTTCTGACTTAGTAGAATCACAGCTCAATGTTTCTGAATTTAGTTTTTGACAAAGAACTTCAGCAACTGCTTTTGCATCCCCACAGATTCCGACATTGATTGGCTTTACCAAGCCTAACATTTTATGATCAGCATCAATTTGTATAATTTGAGCGTCTTTAGGCCAATAGTCCATACCATGTTGAGGTAATGTCCCAAACGGACCTAAGCGAGTTCCTAAAGCAATAACCACGTCTGCTTTTGAAATTAACTTCATTGCCGCCTTTGATCCTTGATAGCCTAGTGGGCCACACCATAGATCATGACTCGCAGGGAAAGAATCATTGTGAAGATAACTATTAACGACTGGAGCACCAAGACGTTCCGCTAATGCAGCACATTCCTGAACACCATCCGCCATAACGACACCGCCACCCGAGACAATAACCGGAAACTTAGCCTTTGAAATTAGTGCAACAGCCTCATTTAAAGTATCCTCGCCTCCAGACCCTCTATCAATTCTTCTTGGTTTAGGAATTGTAAAATCACCATCTGCATAGAAGTAATCTCTAGGTATGTTTAGCTGTGTAGGTGCCATTTCACTCATAGCTCTATCAAAGCAACGACCCGTAAATTCTGCCATCCTCATCGGATTAACGACATGACCTTGGTATTTAGTAAACTCTTGGAACATTGGAAGTTGATTGGCTTCTTGAAATCCTCCAAGGCCCATACCCATAGTTCCTGCTTCAGGAGTCACAATGACTACAGGACTGTGAGCCCAGTAAGCCGCTGCAATTGCAGTTACGCAGTTAGAGATACCAGGACCGTTCTGGCCAATTACCACACCATGCCTACCACTAACTCTTGAATAGCCATCTGCCATGTGGGCAGCGCCCTGTTCATGGACAACTGGTATAAATCTGATTCCTGCTGGCTCAAAAATATCCATAGCATCCATAAATGCTGAACCCATGATACCGAAGATATCAGTTACATCATTAGCGACCATTGTTTCTACAAAAGCCTCACTTGAGGTCATCTTTGCCATTTCTTTCTCTCCTATTTATATAATTTATTTGTTAAGCATATCCAAAGCAGGGACATAGTCATAACCCAAATCCTGTGCAACCTCTAAACAAGTTACCTTGCCACTATGAACGTTTAGTCCTGCTCTCAGGTGTTCATCATCCAATAAAGCTTGTTTGACGCCTTTATTTGCAATACTTAACCCAAACGGCAATGTTACATTGTTAAGGGCGTAAGTTGATGTCTTTGGAACGCCTCCAGGCATATTTGCGACGCAGTAATGAACCACGTCATCAATAATGTAGGTTGGCTCTGCATGGGTTGTTGCCTTTGAAGTTTCAAAGCAACCACCTTGATCAATTGCGACATCAACAATCACAGATCCAGGCTTCATTGCCTTGATCATCTCTTTAGTAACTAATTTTGGCGCCTCAGCGCCTGGAATTAAGACGCCACCAATAACTAGGTCTGCCTGAAGCACATACTCTTCTACCGAACTTTTTGTTGAGAATACAGTATTAGTACTTCTTCCAAATTGCTGCCAGTGAGACTCTAAGGTATCAGGATTATTATCCAGAACCCAAACGTCAGCTCCCATACCAACAGCCATATGAGCAGCGTGAGCACCAACGACTCCGCCACCAAGTATCACAACGTTTAACGGGTCAACACCTGGAACACCGCCAAGTAAAGCGCCCATACCACCATTTGGATGCTCTAAAAAGTGAGCTCCAGCTTGGACTGCCATTCTTCCAGCAACCTTTGACATTGGTGCTAATAATGGAAGACCTCCTCTTGGAGACGTTACCGTTTCATAAGCAATACAAATTGCCCCGCTTTCCACAAGTCCTTTAGTTTGCTCTGGATCTGGAGCGAGATGAAGATAAGTGTATAGAATTTGACCCTCTCTGAGCATTGCAATTTCTTCTGCTTGAGGCTCTTTTACCTTTACAATCATTTCCGCTTTATCAAAAACTTCCTTGGCAGTAGATATAATTTCAGCACCAGTCTCTATGTACTCATCATCACTTGCACCAATTCCAGTACCGGCATTGGTTTGAACAATGACCTTGTGGCCATGATTGATAAATTCTTTCACACTTCTAGGTGTAAGACCTACTCTGTACTCATGGTTTTTAATTTCTTTTGGGACACCAATAATCATTTTATTTTTCCTATAAATTTAATAAAAACTTCTATGTATTTGCAGTAATTGCATTATCAACAGCAGCTACAATTTGATCAATTTCATTTTTTGAACATATAAAAGAGGGACTAAAAAGCAGAACGTTATTGTTAAATTCAAAGCTTCGATTCGTTCTTCCAATCATTACTTTATTTTTTAAACAATGTCCAGCAATAGCCATAGCTACGCTTTCATGAACAGGTTCTCTAGTTATTCTATCTTTAACTAGCTCAACACCACAAAATAATCCTTTTCCTCTAACATCACCAATAATTTCATACTTATCCTCAAGTTCGTGCAACTTATCCTTAAGATAGTTCCCCATATTTGTTACATTTTCAAGAAGATTTTCTCTTTTGATAATATTAACAACTTCAAGTGCGGCAGCGGGCCCAGCAGTGCAACCACCAAAAGTAGAAATATCTCTAAAGTAACTATCTGGATTAGTGTGATCTTGCTTAAATCTTTGAAAAATTGCCTCGGATGTAATGGTTACAGATATTGCAGCATATCCAGCCGCTAAACCTTTTGCAGTTGTGACAATGTCAGGCTGAACATCAAAATGCTGATAACCGAACCATTTACCTGTTCTACCAAGACCACAAACTACCTCATCAATATGAAGTAAAACATCATATTTTTTACAAATAGACTGAATAATTGGAAAGTACTCTGGGACTGGAGGTATAACACCGCCACCCGCAGTAATTGGCTCAAGAACTACAGAACCAACAGTATCAGGATCTTCTTTTAAAATAATATCTTCGAGGACTGTTGCACATTCAATATTACATTCACCATACTTTTTACCGAACGGGCAACGATAACAACAACAATTAGGCATTTCAACAAAACCAGGCGCAAAAGGCCCATACTGTTTCTTTCTTTGAATTTGAGCTGACGAACTCATAGCTCCTATAGTAGTGCCATGATAGTCACGATCACGAAATATAATTTTATGTTTTTTTCCATCGTTATCAAAATGAGCAAGCTGACGAACCATTTTGTAACCCTTTTCATTCGCCTCTGAGCCAGAATTTGAATAATAAACACGGTTCATCCCAGGCATTAAAGATGTGATTTCTTGGGCATAATGAGACGCTGGCTCATTTCCAAAGGCGCCGGCAAAGTATGGAATTCTTGAAAGTTGATCCGAAACTGTCTTAACCATGTCATCCCTACCATAGCCAAGATTAACCGTCCAGACCCCTCCAGACGTGGCATCAAGGTACTCGTCACCCTTAGAATCTGTTATGATCATTCCTTTTGCATCAGTAACCACTAAAGGATCACTCTCTTCAAACGCTTTATGCTGAGTTAAATGATGCCAGACGTGATCTTTTGCATTATCAACAACTGTAGTATTTGACATATTCCCTCCTAGTTCAAATTCAATGCATTTCTAAAGAAACGAATTGTAAAATATAACTGGTCCTGATTTAACATATATATAGAACCAGGAAACTTACAATTAATAGGCCAGAATAATGGATGAAATGTGGAACCAGTTTTTTTCGCTTAGGCATGACAAGCCTCGGACTCTTCAGCTACAAATCCGTCAACAGCTGATTGATGCAATTACGAATGGTTTAATTGGTCCAAATGAGCCACTTCCATCATCCAGAAATCTTGCTGGCGCTCTTAAAGTTGCCAGAAACACAGTCATTGCAGCCTATAAAGAGTTAGAATTTGATGGTTATATTACTCCTCAAGAAAGACGAGGGTATTTTGTAAATGAGCAGTTTTATGAGAGCTTTAGCTCTAATGATAGTGAACAGTCAAAAAATATTGAATCGCCTATTTGGCATGATAAGCTTATTACAAAAAAGCCGTCCACCCAAACAAATATTCATAATCCAGAAAACTGGCAAAGCCTCCCCTATTCATTTACTATCGGTCAAATTGATAAAAGTCTAATTCCTTACTATGAATGGAGAGAAGTAGTTAGGCATTCATCGACACTTCCTGAAATACAAAAGTGGAACATTGACCATGTCGACAATGATGACCCCTCTCTAATTAAACAGATTCAATCCAAAGTTCTTCCAAAGCGAGGTATTTGGGCTAATAAAGATCAAATTTTAATCACATCAGGTAGTCAGAATGCAATTTATATGGTCGCCAGCTTACTTACCAAGCAAGGAACTGTTGTGGGTATGGAAAACCCAGGATATCCGGATGTCAGAAATATATTTAGCTCAAAAACTGACAATATTATCCCTATTTGTGTTGATAAGGATGGCATTGTGATCAAAGATATCGACCCTAAAACGGATATTATTTTCACTACTCCAAGCCATCAATATCCAACCGGTGTAACTATGAGTATGGATAGACGAAACGAACTTCTATCAGTCGCCAGAGAAAATCAAATGGTCATTATTGAAGATGATTATGAAGCTGAAATTAACTTTCAGAAGAGACCTCATCCCTCCTTAAAAAGCCTTGATAAAGATAACAATGTCATCTATGTTGGTAGCTTTTCAAAAGCTTTTGCACCGGGCTTAAGACTTGGATACATGGTAGCTCCTGAGAGCTTTATAAAAGAGGTTAAAGCATTGAGGCGCTTGATGTTAAGACACATACCAGCAAACAACCAAAGATCTGTTGCTCTGTTTATTGGACTTGGTCATTATCACAACATGTTTACAAAAATTCAAAAAACAAATAAAGAACGATGGCGCCTGATTAATGAAAAGATTAATCAAGAGCCTCTATTGTCTTGCACTCCAACTCTTGGAGGTTCAACTTTTTGGATTGAAATCCCTGAACCTGTTGATAGCAATATACTTTGTAATAGACTCTTAAAAAAAGGTGTTTCCGTAAGGTCTGGCAATACATTGTTTAATGAGAATAACCCTCCATCAAATTTTTTACATCTTGGGTATTCAGCTATAGACACAAACAAGATAGATAAGGGTATGGATATTATCATCACAGAAATTAAGTCTTTGATTCCTAAATCTCACTAATTCTTAATGGAAAATCTCTTTAGCTTTATCCCTGAAAATTATTTTCTAATAGCAATAGTTGTTATTTTTTCTGGTTTTCTAAGAGGGTTTATAGGTTTTGGGTCAGGATTACTAATGGTTCCAATTCTCTCTTACTTTTATTCTCCTGTTTTTGCGATGGTATTTAATATTGTCATTGAAATTCCTGCAACTATCTATTTGACTTTTGTTGGAGCCAAAAAATGTAACTTTAAGGAAATATCACCAATGATGTTTACTATGATGTTAACAATACCATTTGGTACAGTATTTTTAGTCTCAACTGATGAACAGGTGATCAAAATCTTGATGTCCATCTTATTAATTTTTTTTGTTCTTTTGATTGCAAGTGGCTGGAGAATTAAAACTACTGTCACCAAATATATTCTCATTTTAGGAGGAATTATAAGTGGACTAATGCAGGGAGCAACTGGCATGGGAGGCCCGCCTTATGTGACCGTTCTTCTATCTAAAAATGATAGCGACGAGGTAGCGCGTGCAAATATTTTAGTTATTACCTCTGGACTTGTAATAAGTGCAATTATTAGTCTTTATTATTTTGGACTTTTCACAAAAAATATTTTTTTAACCGGTTTAATAACTGCACCAATTTATGTTTTTGCAACATATGCAGGTTCAAGATTTTTTAATCAGTCAGGAAATAAATACTTCAGAAACAGCTCTTTAATTACGTTAGGAGCAATTGGAGTTGCTACGCTAATAGGCTCCTTAAACTCTAATTTTTTCATTTAAAGGGTCATACATTGGCTTTATAGATACCTTGCATTTTTCAATTTTACCTTCTACTTCTATAGTATATTCTGCAGCCAATATATCTTCATAATCCTCATTAGGATTGCACGGAACGTACCCAAGGCCTACTGCACCCCCAAGAGTATGGCTGTAGGTTCCACTTGTCAAATGACCGACAATCTTGCCATTTTTCAAAATAGGTTCATTATGGTAAAGCATGAGCTCAGGGTTAATCAATAAGAACTGCATCACACGCATATCATAGCCAGAAGATTTTTTGGATTCAACCGCATCAAAACCAATTAGATTTCCAAACTTAGAGGGCACTTTTTGAAGCTTTACCGCAAACCCAAGCCCAGCATTAACAACATGATCTTCATCAGTAATATCATGTCCAAAATGTCTATAAGCTTTTTCAATGCGGCAACTATCTACAGTATGCATTCCAATTTGTCTCATAGAGAATTCTTCGCCTTTTGATTCAATCAGCTCTGCAACATAACTTGAAAACTCTATTGGGAAGTATAGCTCCCACCCCAATTCTCCAACATATGTAATGCGATGAGCACGAACATTTGCCATTCCAATCTCAATGTTCCGAACATTTGCAAATGGGAAGCTTTCGTTACTCATATCAGTATCCGTGAGAGACTGTAATAAGTCTCTTGAATTTGGCCCCATAACAGCGATGCAACCCTCAGAGCTAGTAGCATCAAATAATGAACAATTAGCATTTTTTGGTATATTCTTTTTAAGCCAGTGCATATCTCTGTTGAGACAGATTGTTCCACTAACTATAAGGTAATCATCAACTTCTAGACGAGTAACAGTTACATCTGCTTCAATACCGCCCTTATCATTCAACCACTGAGTGTAAACCATTTTACCTGGCTCAACATTAACATCATTAGCGCAGACAAGCTGAAGGAAATCCATCGCGTCTGAACCCTTAACTCTGATTTTGGCATATGAAGACATCTCATACATACCAACTGTCTCTCTAATTGCCTTTTGCTCTAATTTGTGAAATTCAAACCAATTTTGCCTACCCCAGGAGTATTCATACTTTGGCTCAACTTTACCAATCATTTCTTTAGGAACAAACCAATTAGGCCTTTCCCACCCTGCAACCTCTCCAAAGCATGCGCCACGCTCTTTAAAGAACTCATAAAGAGGAGTTTTTCTTAGGCCTCTTGCAGTTTCATATTGGTGAAAAGGAAAATGATTTTCGTAAAGGTAGCCTAGAGTTTCAGTCACTCTATTTGCTAAATAAGTTTTGTTACTTTGAAAGGACTGATTTCTTCGTATATCAACATCCCATAGGTCGCATGGAGGCTCTTTAGCAACAATCCACTCTGCTAGATACTTTCCAGCTCCTCCAGCCGCTTGAATTCCAATTGAATTAAATCCCGCAGCAACATAAAAATTTCCAAGTTCAGGAGATTCACCAATTTGAAAATTATCATCGGGCGTAAAACTCTCTGGACCATTAAATAGAGTTTCAATACCCAAGCTTTCCATAACTGGAACTCTACTCATTGCTAACTCAAGATAAGGCATACAGTGATCCAAATCGTCTTGAATTTGGTCGAAGCAAAAATCTTCCGGAATACCATTTTGAGCCCAAGGTTTTGCATTAGGTTCAAATAGTCCTACTAATATTTTTCCAGCATCCTCTTTATAATATGCAGACTCATCAGGCACTCTTACTACTGGCATATCCCCTAGTCCTGGAACAGCAGAAGTTAAAAAATAAAAATGTTCACAAGCATGAAGTGGAACTGAAACGCCAGCCATTTTTCCAACTTCTCTAGCCCACATGCCACCGCAATTCACTACTACTTCAGATAGAATATCTCCAAACTCTGTACTAACCCCTATCGCCCTTCCATTGTCTTTAAGAATTCCAGTAACTTTTATATCTTCAAATATTTTGACACCGTTATTTTTTGCTCCTTTTGCAAGAGCCATTGCAACATTAGCAGGATCTGCTTTACCATCTTTAGGAATCCAAGCCCCGCCAACAACGTCATCTAGATTAAAAAAATCTAGTTTACTTCTAAGCTCCTCAGTAGATAAGATCTGAACATCAACCCCATGAACCTTTGCAAGGGATGCATTTCGTTTGTATTCGATTAATCTTTCGTAATTTGTAGCAAGACTTACTGATCCAGTTCTTCGATAGCCAGTAGCCATTCCTGTCTCTGCCTCCAATGTTTCATAGAGATTTCCAGAGTACTTCACCATTTGTGTCAAGTTAAGTGAAGAACGCATTTGACCTACAAGACCTGCAGCATGCCAAGTTGTTCCTGAGGTGAGCTTTTTTCGTTCAAGAAGAACAACATCTTTGTATCCTAGTTTAGCAAGGTGATATGCAACAGAACAACCTACAACACCACCACCAATAATTACTGCTTGCGCATGCTTAGGTATAGTTACTGACATTATTAATTAAGATAAAACTAAAAACAGAATTATAGAGCTATTTACCTTTCCATGGAACAAGATAATTTTCAGAAATCCGCATTAATATATCAATTGCATAGCCAATCACTCCAATCAGCACAATTCCCATAATAACAAGATCAGTCATCTGAAACTTAGAAGCATTGATAATCATCATTCCTGCACCTTTTTGAGCTGCAACCAATTCAGCCGCTACAACTGTTCCCCAGCAAACTCCCATAGATACGCGTGCGCCAGTAAAAATTTCAGGCAAACTGTTTGGGACAATAACCAATCTCATGATTTGCCATTTTGAAGCACCCAATGAATATGCTGCATGAATTTTTGCAATGTTCACACCCGAAACACCTGCTCTGGCAGAAATTGTCATAATCCAGAGAGAGGCAAGGAATAGCAAGATAATCTTTCCTTGTTCACCAATCCCAAACCAGATAATAACTAACGGAATTAAGGCTAATGGAGGCACTGGTCTCATAAATTCAACTATCGGGTCAAACCAACCACGAAACCAGCCAGAGAGGCCCATTGCATAACCCAAAGGAATTCCAACTAGTGCGCCAGCAACAAAGCCGACAACAACTCTCAGTAGCGACCAGCCTAAATGTTCAAATAGAGTAAAGTTTTTAAAACCTTCGGAATAAACTTTTAATAATCGCGAACCGACAGCTTCTGGAGATGGAAGCCATACTGGCTGCATCTGCCAACCTTTCTCTGGTGTTACGCTAAGCGTCCCCTTAGCTGTCATATAAATACGTGCATTATCAATAAAAATTTCATTGTTAGGCGATATCTCTTTGCCATTAACAGCAATAACTTTATAGCCTTTTTCTTTTCCGCCAACATCATTTTTTTGAACTTTAACTAGGCCACTTCTGTAAGTGATAATCTGAGCCGTATCATTAAGAGCAAAGCCAGTACCAGGTTGGATTTTCAGCTTATCCGGAATTTCTCCAGACTGAACATCATAAACTGTAATGGTGACTTCGGCATCGTCAGTCTGGCCCGCGATGTTCATCGCAGTGTACTCAAAAGAGAGCTCCCCAATAAAAGGACCAGGAACATGAATTGGAATATATTTAGACCCAGTAAAAGCTGCCCAAATTGCAAAAATCGCAATAACTGAAATAAAAGATGCTGCTCTATTCGGTGAAACTGCACTTTCATCACCAAAAGTGACTGTCTTTAAACTTGTAAAGTCATCCTTTGAAGTTGTCATAGTGTTGACCACTTTGACAAAATAAAAGGCAGCTACGAAAATTAGAATATAAATAATTAAAATAGTCATCAGTTTTCTTCCGCCCTACCCATAATTTCTTCTTCCATCTCCCAAATAATGGAGAGAATTTCGTCACGAGTTTCAGTATAGCCCTCAGATTTTTTTACTTCTCTCAGGTCCATATTGACTCCCATTTCAGCAAATGGAAGTTTGTATTCTTTGTGAATTCTTCCTGGTCTTGGAGCAAGAACCAATAGCCTTTCGCCCAAAAGAACAGCTTCTTCAACTGAGTGAGTAATCAATAGAATGGTTTTTCCTGTTTCCTTCCAAAGTTTTAACACTAGTCCCTGCATTTTTTCTCTTGTTAAAGCATCAAGAGCACCTAACGGTTCATCCATTAAAATAACGTCTGGATCATTTGCGAGGCACCTCGCCAAAGCAACCCTTTGTTGCATTCCACCAGATAGCTCATATACCGCTTTATCCTCAAAGTCTGCAAGTCCGACAATCTCTAGAAGTCGCTTAACCTTTTCATCTTGCTCTGCTTTTGGAGTTCCTTTCATACGAGGACCAAAAGCAACATTTGCACGAACATCCATCCACTCAAATAAAGCGCCCTGTTGAAATACCATTCCACGTTCTGCCCCAGGACCTTGCACAGTTTGCTCATTAAGAACAACCTTTCCTTCTGTAGGAGCAAGAAAGCCAGCAACGATATTTAATAATGTTGTTTTTCCACAACCTGAGGGGCCAAGAACAGTAATAATTTGTCCTGCCTCTATGTCTAAGGATACATCTTTGAGTGCTTGAACCGAAGAACCATTCTTCAGGTCAAAGCGCATCGATATGTTTTCAATTGATAAACCTTTCAAACTTAGCTCCGAATTCTTTTTTTTTCATTAAAAAAGTGGCACACTGAAAGTGCGCCACCTTATGTATAACTAATACATTTTCACTAGACTTTATAGAAGCCCAATAACAACGTACTTTATTGTGCTGCTAGTCCTTCTAAACCATCAGTATTAATAGCATTAGCATAAGAACCACGAGCACTTGGAATGTTTCCGCTTTCAACGAACACATCTGCTACACCCTTAAGGAAAGCTGCACCTGATCCGCCAAGCCAGTTACTACCAAGTTGGTTGCTAACTGAAGGGAATACAAATGTAGCCATTGTATCAGCTGTTGCAGCTTCATCCATTCCAGCATCTTTTGCAATATGAGGCAACATCAAAGAAGTAAAACCTCCTGAGTTCCACATTGCGTTAGACGCTGCAGTAACACCTAGGAATGTTTGAAGGACTTCTGCATTTTCATCAGCAAAACTTGCTGGAACAGATGTTACGTCCCATACTAGAATACCTAGAGCTGTTTTTTCAGCACCAGTCAAGAGAACATTACCATGTTCCAAAGCACGACGAAGTGATCCACCCCATCCACAGAACATATCAGTACTGCCTTGTACAAAAGCAGCTGCACCCTCTGGTGGAGCCATATCAACTACTTCCATTGAGTCTACAGAAACACCAAAATGAGACATTTGCTTTAAGAAACCATAGTGAGCAGCTGTGCCAATTGGAACAGAAACTTTCTTGCCAGCAAGCTCAGAAGCATTGCTTGCATCAATTTCTAAACCTGATGCTACAACACAGTTGTCGTTGTCAGCATAACTTACAGCCACGTCAACAATTTGAATATCTTGACCTGTAGAGGCAGCAACGATAAATGGAGGAACTCCTTGACTCACAGAAATATGAATATCACCGGAAGCCATTGCAGCTGACATTGCTGTGCCTGTTCCAAAAGCCTTCCAATTAACCTTCATACCTAAAGCTTCGTCATATGCACCAATTTGCTTAGCATACTCAAAAGGCATTGGCCACTCTTCAAAATAAGCAACATTAAGCTCATCTAAAGCCATTACATTGACAGTAGCCATTGCACTGACAATTGTTGCTCCAAGTTTTTTATAAATACTTTTCATTATTTCTCCTAAATTAATAAATATTAGTCTTACTTTTCTTTCATAAAAAAAACAAATTTCACCAGGATATTAGTTAAACCTGTTAAAAAAATATAGATAGATTTTTTATGTCCGAAAGTAGATACTACCATGAAAAAAGATAAAATCAATCAATTTTTCAAGAACAGTTTAATTTATTTCAAGAGAAAATAAAAAAGGAACTATAGAACCAGATTGAGACTTTTTAATAGTCCATCTGAAATAAGTTCAGTAAGAATTTATAAAAAAACTCTAAAGAAAAAGATTATTTAAGAAAGCTCTAGAGATCTTAGATCTGGGGCAATTTTATCTAGTGATGAATTTACAAGCTTGAATGAGCCATCTGCACCATAAAGTTTAGATAATTCAACAGCTTCATTAATAACAACTTTATAAGGAACCTCGAGTTGAAACTTCAATTCATAAACCCCTAAATACAAAATTGCCTTTTCTGTTGGGCCTAATTCATCAATATCACGATCAAGTGATGGCTTGATAATTTCATCAAGAATAGTTATTTTTTTTGGAATATTCAACAACAAATTTGAGAAAAAAGCTTTTGAAATTTTGCCTTCTTTTTGATTTAAAAACTGTAGTTCAATGTCTTTAATGTTATCACCAGAAACTATCCACTGATACAAAGCCTGGACCACTCTCGCCCTTGAGCGCTGTTTAGGAGTCACAGCTTTTCTAGCAGACTGATCATTCTAATGACACTTTCTGCAGCTTCAGCGCCTTTATTTTCAGTGCTTCCTGAGCGCTCTATAGCCTGTTCAACTGTATCAACAGTGAGCACACCAAAAGCTATTGGTATTTCATACTCAAGTGAAATGTTTGATATGCCTTTTACACATTCTCCAGCAACGTACTCAAAATGAGGCGTTCCGCCTCTTATGACAGCTCCCAAAGCTACAATAGCATCATATTTGCCAGTACCTGATGTTTTTTTAAGGGTCAATGGAATTTCGAAAGCGCCAGGCACATAAATAAGATCAATATCTGATTCCTTAGTGCCACTCTTTATTAAAGCTTCTTTGGCTCCACTTATTAAATGCTCAACAACGAAAGAATTAAAACGGCCTGCAACTATGGCTACTTTTTTATTATTAATGGTTAAATCACCCTCAATAGTCTTCATTACTTCTCCTTAATATTGACATACTCATTTATTGTTATACCGAAGCCCTCTAGACCTGGCCATTTTCTTGGCTTTCCTAAAGATTTCATATTGGTAACGCCTAGATCAGAAAGGATTTGCGCTCCGATTCCAAAAGTTTTTCCATCATCGTTACTTCTATAGTCCTGGTTATCTATATTTTCAAGGATAGCCTGATTGTCTTGCTTACGAAGAAGTAAGAAAACACCGTTGTCAACCTCCGAAATCATTCTTAATGCACTATTAATACTAAAACCACGATTATTTTCTTGGAGAACATCTTTAAAAATATTTTCCATATGAACTCTGACGTATGGCTCAGTGGTGTCATCAATTTTTCCTTTTACAAGAGCAATATGAATATCGTTATGGATTGTATCTAAATACGAAAAAAGCTCAAATTGACCATACTTAGTTGTAAAAGGTCTCTGACTAATTCTTTCGACTGTTTTCTCATTTTCAACTCTGTAATGAATTAAATCAGCAATATGACCAACTTTAATCCCATGCTTTTTCCCAAACTTATATAAATCTTCACTTCTGGCCATTGAGCCATCATCATTTAATATTTCAACTATCACTGAAGAAGCCTCAAATCCAGCTAAACGAGCTAAGTCGCATCCCGCTTCAGTATGCCCAGCACGAATTAATACACCGCCCTGTTGAGCCATTAAAGGGAAGACATGGCCAGGCTGAACGATATCTATTGGTTTTGCATCTTTAGCAACAGCATCTAAAATTGTTTTAGCCCTATCAGCTGCTGAAATTCCTGTTGTAACACCTGAAGCAGCTTCGATTGAGACTGTAAAATTTGTAGAATGAAGATCACTATTTTGAGACACCATTAATGGCAAATTTAGTTGTTGACAACGCTGTTGAGTCAAAGTTAGACAAATTAATCCACGGCCATGTGTCGCCATAAAATTAATATCTTCTTTTGTAACTTTTTCAGAAGCAATTAATAAATCACCCTCATTTTCACGATTCTCATCATCCATAAGAATAATCATTCTTCCTTGCTTATAATCCTCTATGAGTTCTTTAATTGATGCTTTCATAATTGTCTAATCTTTACCTATAATTTTTAAGTCTTTCAACATATCTTGCAATCAAATCAATCTCTAGATTTACATTTGAGTCTATAGAAAGATCTCTTAGAGTGGTTACTGAAAAAGTATGGGGGACTATATTAACATCAAAAACATTATCCTTAACGCTATTGACGGTAAGGCTCACTCCATTTATACATATTGAACCTTTTTTAGCGATATATTTAACTATGTCGCTCTCTACTAGAATCTTGATACGAGTACTATCACCATCCTTATTAATTGATTGAACTTTCCCAACCCCATCAACATGTCCGCTCACCAAATGCCCGTCAATCCCTTGATTAAATCTAAGAGATTTTTCTAGATTAACACTAACACCTTGTGATAAATCTGAAAAAGTTGAGCAATATATCGTCTCGTTAGAAACATCTGCAGTAAATAACTTCTCTGACACTTGAGTGACCGTTAAACATACCCCGTTAACAGCAATACTATCTCCAATCTTAGAATCAATTAAATCAAGAGTATTTGAATTGATTTTCAAAATAACGCCGTCATCAGAAGAATGGATCTCCTGAATACTTCCTATAGCTTGAATAATCCCTGTAAACATTTGACAAATATTTTTATAAGTTTAAGTATATTTAAATTTATTACTATTTACTATTTAACCATCAATCAATGGATACAGTAATTAATAGATTTCTATGCAAGCGTTAATTAAATTCACACCTGAGTCAACAAGTAATCCTCATAATTTCCTGAATAATAGTGAGCTCCATCGTCTTTAAGCTCAATTACTTTTGTAGATAAAGAGGAAACAAATTCCCTGTCATGACTGACAAATATAAGCGTACCTTTGTAGTTATCTAATGCCAAATTCAGGGCTTCAATAGATTCCATATCTAAGTGGTTTGTTGGCTCATCCATTAATAATATATTTGGCTTCTGCAACATAAGTCTTCCAAAAATCATTCTTCCTTTTTCACCACCTGATAAAGATTTAACAGATTTTTTTACATCTTCCTTACCAAAAAGCATTTTGCCTAAGACAGAACGCATCATTTGGATATCATCTTTTTCATTTTTAAATTGGGTCATCCAATCCAAAACACTGATATCTTTCTCAAATTCTTCATTATGATCTTGAGCATAATATCCAATATTTGAATTTTCACTCCATTTCGTTATTCCACTATCCGACTCAACTTCACCGAACAAAGTTTTAAGTAAAGTACTCTTACCAATACCATTTTGTCCAATAATTGCAACTCTCTCTCCAGTTTCAATCATGATATTAATATCTCTTAATACTTCCTCATCATAAAAACTTTTATTTAAACCTTGAACTTCTAGTACATTTCTGAACAACTCTTTACTTTGATTAAAAATAATATATGGACTAACTCTTGAAGAGGGTTTAATATCATCTAATTCAATCTTATTTAACTGTTTAAGACGAGACGTCGCCTGTTTTGATTTGGAAGCATTCGCAGAAAACCGTGACACAAAATGCTTTAAATCTTTAATTTTTTCTTCCTTTTTAGCATTATCTGAACGCTTCCTCTCTTGAATTGCAGTTGCAGCAACCATAAAATCATCATAACTTCCAGGGAAAACATTTAGCGCGCCGTAATCTAAATCAGCCATGTGGGTGCAAACACCATTTAAAAAATGACGGTCATGAGAAATAATAACCATTGTTGATTTTCTTGCACTCAAAACACCTTCTAACCATCTGATAGAGTTAATATCAAGGTTATTGGTAGGTTCATCTAGTAAAAGAATTTCTGGGTCTGAAAATAGAGCTTGAGCTAAAAGAACTCGTAGCTTCCACCCTGGAGCAATCTCACTCATTAATCCATAATGCTGATCTAAAGGTATATCTAGGCCTAGGAGTAATTCACTAGCTGATGATTCTGCTGAATAACCATCCATTTCAGCAAATTCCATTTCTAACTCAGCCACCTTTATTCCATCTTCCTCGCTCATTTCTGGAAGGCTATATATCCTGTCTCTTTCCTCTTTAATTTTCCATAGTGCTTTGTGGCCCATAATAACCGTATCAACAACACGATACTTCTCAAAAGCAAATTGGTCCTGAGATAGAACACCAAGTCTTTGACCTTCTCCAACCAAAACAGAACCATGAGTAGGCTTTAATTCTCCAGTCAATATTTTCATTAAGGTTGATTTTCCACAACCATTTGCACCAATCAAACCGTACCGATTACCAGATTGAAATTTAACTGAAATATTTTCAAATAAAGGCTTTTCACCAAACTGCATGGTGACGTTAGCAGTAGAAATCATTATCTAAATATAATATATAAAACACAAGATTATCCCATATAGGCTCATAAATAGCTCAACTATTAAACACATGGATATCTAGTAGAACTTTTCGATTAATATAAGTATAAAATATATTTGATTATGAGATTAAACCCAAAAATGCGAACAAGGCAAATGCCTGACAAGTCATTATTGTTCACGATTCTGGCTTTATTAATTTTTGGTTGGATTATGTCCTTTTCTGCTTCATTGGCATATTTTTCAAGTTATTCTTATTTTTTCAAGCAAACTTTGTTTATTTGTGCAGGTTTATTTGCTGGGTTTATTATTTTAAATACACCCATTTCAGTACTCCAAAAATACTCGATTCCATTGTTTATTCTCTCATTAATTCTCCTTGCAGTAGTATTTTTTCCTTCCCCTGTAGGTCATACAGTTAATGGCTCAACAAGATGGATTAACTTTGTATTTTTTAAATTTCAACCCTCAGAGTTGATGAAACTATCTATGATACTTTTCATGGCTGGTTTTTTAATACGTCAAGAAAAAGACATTAGAAAGCCATGGAAGGGCTTTATTAAAACACTAGTTATTATTGGCTTAGCTGATATTCTGTTGATGCTTGAGACAGACTTTGGCGCAACTCTAATCATATCATTAACCGCAATGGCTATGCTATATGCTGCTGGAGTCTACCTAAAACAGCTGAGTATAGTCACATCCTTTTTATTTGTTTTTGTTGGTATTTTTATTGCTCTCAATCCAAATCGAATGGCCCGATTAACATCCTTTTGGGTTGATGATTTTTGGGGAAGCACAGACCCTAAAGTTCACCAAACACAGCAAGCATTAATTGGTATTGCCAGAGGAGATTGGTTTGGGACTGGTATTGGTGCAGGCATTCAAAAATATGCACTCCTTCCTGAAAGACACACTGATATGATTTTTGCAGTCATAGGTGAGGAGTTGGGTTTTGTGGGAATGTTGTTTGTTTTACTGTCCTTTCTCTTTATTCTTTTAAAAGGGTTTTCTATTGCTAAAGTTGCTCTTCAAAAAGGACGGCAATACAGCTCTTATGTTGTCTTTGGAATTTGCACTTGGTTTGCAATGCAAATTACAGTAAATATTGGAATGAATTTGGGCCTTTTACCGCCTAAGGGATTTACATTACCTCTATTAAGTTATGGAGGTACTTCTATGATTTTTGCAATTACCTCATTGGCAATTATTTTGCGTGTTGATATGGAAAATAGAACAAAATATTCAAAACAAATAAACTATGTCTAAAAAAATTCTCATTATGGCTGGTGGCACAGGAGGCCATATTTTTCCTGCCCTAGCTATTGCAAAAGAGCTTACTGAAAGAGGTGTAGTTTTAGAGTGGCTTGGCTGTAAAAACGCAATGGAAAGTAAGCTAGTACCAGACTATGGCTATAAATTCCATGGGGTTTATACTAGTGGTCTGAGAGGCAAAAATTTACTAACTATTCTAAAAGCTGTTTTTCTACTCGGCTTTGGCTTTATACAAACTGTCATTGTCTTTATAAAATTTAGACCGAACAAAGTTATTGGAATGGGAGGTTATGCTTCTGGAATGGGCGGTTTAATTTCTAAAATATTTTTCATACCCCTATTTATTCATGAGCAAAATACAGTTCCTGGAACAACAAACATTTTACTAAGTAAGCTTGCTTTCAAATGCTTTCAAGCATTTGAAAATACTTTCCATGAAAGTTTAAATGTACTAACAACAGGAAATCCAATACTGTTTAGTCCTATCCTTAAAAACCAGCCTAAATCAATTAAAAACTTACTCATTCTGGGCGGTTCTTTGGGTGCAAAAAAAATTAATCAAACTATACCTCACATCAAAACACCTCTGCATATATGGCACCAGACTGGAGAGATTCACCTTATAGAGGTCAAGGCTTTGTATAAAAATACAATGCACTCTGAAGTAATAATTGAACCATTTATTGAAAATATGGCAGAAGCTTATGCATGGGCAGACTTGGTAATTTGCAGAGCTGGAGCAATGACAATCTCTGAATTAATTGCCTCAAATTCAATAGCGATATTAATTCCGTTTCCTTATGCGACTGACAATCATCAAAAAATTAACGCTGAGATTCTCTCTAAAAATCAGGCTGGTATTCTTTTAGAAGAAGCAAGTCTACACTTCGAAACAATTGACAAAGAGATAGGGCTTCTTAGCGAAGAAAGGCTTTATGAGATGTCTAAAAAGTTAGAGTCGCTTAAAGTGTTAAATCCTGAGAAACTGATTGCTGATCACCTTCTCCATTAATTCCAAGGCGACTAAAAAGAAGCTTGTCATTTGCTACAGTTGGATTATCTGTCGTTAATAACTGCTCGCCATAAAAGATTGAGTTTGCGCCAGCAAAAAAACATAAGGCCTGCATCCCCTCACCCATATCAAGCCTTCCAGCAGATAGTCTCACAACAGACTTAGGCATCAAAATTCTTGCCACGGCTATTGTTCGAACAAATTCACTTTCACTTGGTGGCTTAACACTTTCAAATGGTGTGCCTGAAATTGGAACAAGTAAGTTGATTGGAACACTATCAGGATGTTTTTCAAGATTAGCTAGAGATTGAAGCATAGACACCCGGTCACTCTCAGTCTCACCCATACCTAGAATTCCACCGCTACAAACACTAATATTGGCGTCTTTTACAGCCGCTAGAGTGTCTAGTCTATCTTGAAAATTTCTAGTTGTAATAACATTAGGATAGTTTTCTTTTGATGTATCAATATTATGATTATAGTAATCGAGACCTGCCTCTTTCAGAGTAGAAGCTTGTTTTGGAGAAAGCATACCCAAAGTAACACATGTCTCCATTCCCATTGCTTTTACACCTTTGATCATTGGGATGACTTTATCAAGACTCTTGTCTGTTGGATTCCTCCAAGCTGCGCCCATACAAAATCTTGTTGCCCCTTTATTTTTTGCATTTTGAGCTTGCTTTAATACCTCATCAATTTCCATTAATTTTTCACGCTCAAGGCCAGTGTCATATTTTGAGCTTTGAGAGCAATAAGAGCAGTCTTCTGGGCAAGCACCTGTCTTAATATTAAGTAGAGAGCTCACTTGAACATGATTTGGATCAAAATTTTCTCTATGAATAGAGTGCGCCTTGAAAAGAAGGTCATTAAATGGAAGTTCAAAAAGAGTCTTTATTTCGTCCAATTTCCAATCATTTTTTACTTCAATCATTGTATTTTTAATTGTTTTGAATAATTTAAATTTTACCGTATACCAATCAGCTATTTAAACAATAAAAAAGCCGCGAAGAGCGGCTTTTTTATTTAATGATACTGATTTAATTAGCAGCTGTAATATAAATCAAATTCAAGTGGCTGAGGAGATGCTCTCATGGCAGTCACCTCTTCCATTTTAAGGCTAATAAATGAGTCAATAACCTCATCAGTAAAAACTCCGCCTTGTTTAAGGAATTCACGATCATTATCAAGCTCTTCTAGAGCAATATGAAGCATTGAACTTACTTTTGGTATCGATGCATCATGCTCTTCATATAGATCTTGGTCAGCTGGCTCACCGGGATGAATCTTATTTTTAATTCCATCAAGGCCTGCCATAAGCAAAGCTGCAAAAGCGAGATATGGATTTGCAGTTGAATCAGGGAAGCGGACTTCAATTCTTCGTCCTTTAGGATTAGTCACGAATGGAATTCTTATTGCTGCAGAACGGTTCTTGGCAGAGTAAGCAAGCATTTCTGGCGCTTCAAATCCTGGAACTAAACGCTTATATGAGTTAGTCGAAGGGTTTGTAAAAGCATTCAATGCTCTTGCGTGTTTTATAATACCGCCAATATAGTAAAGAGCAGTTTCACTTAAGTTTCCATAACCATCACCATCAAACAAATTCTTACCACCTTTTGCAATTGACATGTGAACATGCATACCATTACCATTATCAACAGCAATTGGCTTTGGCATAAATGTTGCAGTCTTGCCGTAAAGGTGAGCAACATTGTGGACACAGTATTTTAAAATTTGAGTTTCATCAGCTTTTTTAACCAATGTATTAAATAATGCACCAATTTCACATTGACCAGCGGTACCTACCTCATGGTGATGTACTTCTGTTGTGACGCCCATTTCTTCAATTGCCAAACACATCTGAGAACGCAGGTCATGCAGTGAATCAACTGGTGGGACTGGGAAGTATCCACCTTTGACTCTTGGGCGGTGTCCCTTATTGCCGCCTTCTAAGTCAATCTTTGAAGACCAGGCAGCCTCTTCAGAGCTGATCTCATAAAAAGCTGTTCCCATTCCAAAGCCGGTATCCCATTTGACGCTGTCAAATACAAAGAATTCAGGCTCATTACCAAAATAAGCTGTATCACCAATTCCTGAATCTTTTAAATAAGCTTCCGCTCTGTGAGCAATTGAACGTGGATCTTTAACATAGCCCTTCATATCTGAAGGCTCAATAATATTACAACGGATATTAAGTGTTACTTCTTCGGTAAAAGGGTCAATGATTGCAGTATCACAATCAGGCATTAGAATCATGTCGGACTCGTTAATGTCTTTCCAGCCAGAAATTGAAGAACCATCAAACATTTGACCTTCTTCAAGTTTTTCAGCATCAATTGTGTGAGCAGGAACACTGACATGTTGCTCTTTACCTTTAGTATCTGTGAAACGAAAATCTATAAACTTAACATTCTGTTCTTCGATTGTTTTCATTACATCTTTTGCAGACATAGCTATACTCCCTATAAAAATAGTAAATTTAAAAAATGACAGGCATTGTCAGAAGTCTGCGCCGTTGCAAACGAATGTTGAATCATTTGAGATCAACATAAGATATTTCAAGCGTGGATTATATCCTAGTTTTTAAGAATTTAAAATAGAAATTTATTCAACTTTACTTGACTTTAATCAAATCCAAACTTTGGGTTTTAAAAAATAATCAGTTAATTTTTCTTCTTCGCTATTTGACTCAATGTTGTATTGGTACGTCCACTTTACTGTTGGTGGTAATGACATCAAAATAGACTCAGTTCTTCCGCCACTTTGAAGACCAAATAACGTTCCTCTATCTTGAATTAGATTAAATTCTACATAACGCCCACGCCTATAAAGTTGAAACTCTTTCTCCTTAGATGTGAAAGGGGTATTCATTCTTTTTTCTACGATTGGAAGGTAAGCTTTAGTGAAATGATTCCCAACACTCTGCAGAAATCCAAAGCATTTATCAAAACCACCCTCATTGAGATCATCAAAAAATAGACCACCGATGCCGCGCTGTTCATCTCGATGGCTTAAGTAAAAATAGTCATCACACCACTTTTTATAGTTATAGTATGTTTTATCACCAAATGGTATACAGGCATTTTTTGCAGTTTGATGCCAGTGAATTGCATCTTCATCAAATCCATAATAGGGAGTTAAGTCAAAACCTCCCCCAAACCACCAAATAGGTTCTTTGTCTTTCTCTTCAGCAATAAAAAATCTTACGTTAGCATGTGTCGTTGGTATATATGGATTATCTGGGTGAAGTACCAAAGAAACACCCAAAGCAGTATACTTTCTCCCTTCTAACTCAGGTCTAAGCGCTGTTGCTGATTTGGGCATTTTATCGCCAGATATAATAGAGTAGTTTACTCCACCTTTTTCAAACAAACTTCCATCTGAAATAACTCGTGTTATACCACTACCTCTTCCATCTTCTCTTTTCCATATATCGGTATCAAAATTAGAGATTGAATCTAATTTTCCACACTCGTTACATATGTCAACTTGAAGGGCTAATAAATATTTTTTTATTTGTTCAATCATTTGCATCAAATTTTAATGAATAAGATTAAAGGAACATTGATCTTAGTCAAAAAATATATTTACCTTAATTGTTCACCAGTCATTAAATCAATAATTTTTGAAGGTACTGAATTATACATATTTGGAGGCAGTTCAAATGCAAGGCCATTACCAAAATATCTTTTCAATTCAAGTGTCGTTTTAGCAACTTTTCTGCCCTGTAAATTTGCACTTGTAGAAATTAACGCCGAACCTGTATTTTCACAAAAGTAAGTGATAAGTGGATCGGAGGTTATTCGAACAGCCAAAAGTTCATTATCGCCAGCAAGTAATGGTGATAATTCATCTGACTTTGGAACCAAATATGTTGTCGGAGTATCAGTTGGTAAAGCTAATTTTTGAAAAAACTCACTACTCATATTTGAATCTATATAAGGCATTAAAAAACTAATATCGGATGCTAAAAGGATAAAACCTTTTTTAATATCTCTTTTTTTTAAATTTATTATTGTTTGAATTGCACTTGGATTATTGGCTAAACATCCTAGACCGTATATCGTATCAGTAGGATGAGCAATAACTCCAATCTTTAAATGATGTAAAGCAAGCTTTATTTTGGAATTTATTATCATTTTTTAGCTCTTGGATGAAATTCATCGTAAACTTTAGATAATTCTAAAAAATCAAGATGTGTATAGACCTGAGTGCTTTTAATACTTTTGTGGCCTAAAAACTCTTGAACTGTCCTTAAGTCATGGCTTGACTGCAAAAAGTGTGTCGCAGCTGCATGTCTAAGCATGTGTGGATGTACATTGACTGAAACGCCCACTTCTAAGGCTCTATTCTTAACAATATTCTGAACTGTTCTTGTAGAAATTCTTAAGTTCTTTTGATTTAAAAATAATGCATCTGAATTACAAAGAGGTCTCTTTTCTAAGTATTTTTTAAGGACATTAATAGTTGCCTCTCCTATTGGTGAAAACCTAGCCTTTCCGCCCTTACCCATAACCTTAACAAAACCCTCACTCAGATCAAAATCTTTAAGATTAATGCCAACCAGTTCAGACACGCGTAAACCACAAGAATAAAGAAGCTCAATCATCAAGACTGAGCGCAACTCTCTGTAGTTTGAGTTAGTTAATGTCATCATGCATGTTAAATCGTCGAAGTCAATAGTTTTCGGTAAGGCGTGCTCAACCTTTGGAGTTTGAATAGATAAGGCTGGGTTTTTCTGGATAACATTATTTTCAATTAAGTAATTAAAAAAAACTCTTATTGATGACAAGTATCTTTTTAATGACTTTCCAGAAATATTACTATGCCTGAGCTCCATGACAAAGATATTTAAGACATCAGAATCAATTAGCTTCCAGTCTGAGATACTTCGACTTCCCAAGAAAGAAAGAAACTTCAATAAATCACGCTTATAGGATGAAATAGTATTTAAAGCATAATTTTTTTCTACATCTAAATACTTAGCAAATGCTTCAATTTGATTGATTAATATTTCTTGATCGTACTTGTTTTTTTCGCGATTGACCATATCTTTACATTTTAAGTTAAAACGATAGGGGATTTTGAATGAGTCAAAAACAAACACATGAATTTCAAACGGAAGTGTCACAACTCTTACATTTGATGATTCACTCTCTTTACTCCAATAAAGAGATCTTTCTTAGAGAATTAGTATCTAATGCATCAGACGCCATTGATAAACTCAAGTTTGAGTCGCTATCTAATGAATCGCTTCTAGAAGGAAAAAAAGAGCCTAGTATTCATATTGATATAGATAAAGACGCTGGAACAATTAGCATTAGAGATAATGGTATTGGAATGACTCAAGATGAAGTCATGGAAAATATTGGCACCATTGCCAACTCTGGCACTAGAAAATACCTTGAGAGTCTTGATAAAAATCAAACTCAAGATTCTAATTTGATTGGTCAATTTGGTGTTGGATTCTACTCCTCTTTTATCGTTTCGAATACTGTAACACTCCTCAGCAGAAAAGCTGGTGATGATAAAGTTAATGGAACTAAATGGGTTTCTAAAGGTAAGGGAGAGTATTCTATCGAAACTGTTGAGCTTGAAGATTATGGTACAACAGTTACTCTCGATGTTAAAAAAGCTGAAAAAGAATTCCTTGATGATTATCGTCTTCGCGGAATTGTGTCTAAATACTCAGATCACATCACCGTTCCTATTATGATGATCAAACCTTCAGAAGAAGATGAGAGTGAAATTGTTTATGAAACAATTAATAAGGCTACTGCATTTTGGATGAGAGACAAAAAAGAATTATCACAAAATGATTACGATGAATTCTACAAATCCTTGGCCTATGACTTTGACGGTCCGTTAACCCAAATCCACAATAGAGTCGAGGGAAAACTTGATTACTCATCACTTCTATTTATTCCCAAAAAGGCTCCCTTTGATATGTGGGAACCTAAAAGAAAAGGTGGTGTTAAGCTCTATGCTAAGAGAGTTTTTATTATGGAGGGCAATGAAGAGTTGCTTCCTCAGTACCTTAGGTTTATCAAAGGCGTAATTGATACTGCTGACCTTTCATTAAATGTTTCAAGAGAAATTCTTCAAGGTAGTAAGGTTGTTGACACAATCAAGAAAGCCTCTGTGAAACGCATCCTCTCTGAACTCGACAAAATGTCTAAAAATAAGCCAGAAGACTATGCAACATTTTGGAAAGAGTTTGGAATGGTTATTAAGGAAGGTGTGGTTGAGGACTTTGCGAATAAAGATAAAATTTCTAATCTTTTAAGATTCACATCAACAGCAACAGATTCTTCTGATCAAACAGTCTCCCTTAAAGACTATATTGGTCGAATGAACCAAGATCAAAAAAATATATACTACGTGACGGCTGATAATTATGATGCAGCAAAAGGTTCACCTCATCTTGAAATATTCAAGCAAAAGGATATTGAGGTTTTATTGCTTTCAGATAGAGTTGATGAATGGTTAGTTGCAAATTTTGGTGAATTTGAAGAACTCTCACTTAAGTCAATTGCAAAGGGAGATCTAGAGGATCTTGACTCAAAGGAAGACAAGAAAAAGAAAGAAAAAACTGTTAAAGACTATGAAAAAGTTGTCTCCAAGGCACAAGAAATTCTTGATAACCAGGTTAAAGAAGTTAAGGTTTCAAGTCGTTTGAGTGAATCCCCCTCTTGCCTAGTTGCTGATGAAAATGAATTAGGTGGGAATATGGAAAGAATAATGAAGTCTCTTGGCCAAGATGTGCCAGATACGAAACCTATCCTTGAAATAAATCCGACCCACCCTCTAGTTATGAAGCTTAAAACTAAAGTTGACGAGGATGTTGTAAAGGTCCTATTTGATCAAGCTGTTCTTAGTGAAGGCGGACAAATTAAAGAGCCCGCAGAGTTTGTTAAAAGAATGAATAAACTTATGCTTGGGTAAATTAAAGCGCTGTTAGCAAAAAAAGCCCGTTTTTCGGGCTTTTTTTAATTATGAGTTAAAGGGGTTAATTTTATTAAGAATACCCCTTAAAATTGCAACCTCCTCTTTTTCAGGCACACTTCTCCCAAAAAGTCTCCTTAGACGCCTCATTAATAAACTCTTAGGTTTCTTTGAATCAAAGTAATCAATGTGCTCAAGTACTTGCTCAAGATGCTTATAGAAGCTATTTAAGTCTTCAAAACTTACTAATTCACCAGGAGTGTTATCAAATTCCCCCTCTATAGTGCTTACATAATTTTGATAGGCAAAAACTTGAATTGCTGATGCTACATTCAGTGAAAAATATTTAGGATTTCCGGGTATTGTCATTAAAGTTGAACATAAATCTAACTCTTCATTCTTAAGGCCAGAATTTTCAGTTCCAAATACAACAGCAACTTTTTGGTTATCTTTGGCAACTACTGATTGAATTTCACTACACGTTTCGATAACATCTAACTGTCTCCATTTAATATTTCGTTGACGGGCGCTCGCACCAACAACCAAATTAACACCTATCAACGCCTCCTCTAGAGAAGAGCAAACTGTTGCGTTTGACAATACGTCATCCGCACCACTTGCTCTGGCAGTTGCAACTGCTGATGGAAAATTAGATGGTGTTACAAGATATAACTCAGAGAGCATCATATTTTTCATAGCTCTAGCAGCAGCACCAATATTCCCTGGCTCAGTCGTATTCACCATGACAATCCTTACTTTATCAAAACTCGTCAAGGTATAATTTCTCTCTTTATTTATTTGACTCATTTACCATGCATCCTACCGTCAATATTGCAGTTAGAGCTGCCAGAGCAGCTGGTGATATTATTTTAAGGTATCACAATCAGGTCGATATACTTACCATTGAAAACAAGTCTATTAATGACTTTGTTTCAGAGGTTGATAAAACGGCCGAAAAAGCCATTATAAACGAGATTAAAAAAGCCTTTCCAAAACATTCTATTTTGGCTGAAGAGAGTGGTAAAACTCTTGGTGATGATGATTTTCTTTGGATTATCGATCCATTAGATGGAACCACTAATTACCTTCATGGTTTTCCTCAGTATGCTGTCTCAATAGCGCTTCTTGAAAAAGGAGTTACTACCCATGCTGTCATCTATGATCCATTCAAGGAGGAACTCTTTACAGCCTCTAAAGGAGAAGGTGCTTATCTCAACAATGAAAGAATTAGAGTGACCACATCAAACGGACTAGAGGGCACCCTTATTGGAACTGGATTCCCATTTAAAAACCCTCAACATTTAGATTGTTATCTTGATACATTTAAAGCAATATTGCCTCACGTGTCTGACATTCGAAGAGCAGGTGCTGCAGCTTTAGATTTGGCTTATTTGGCTGCAGGCAGACTTGATGGATTTTGGGAGATTGGGCTTAACTCATGGGACATGGCAGCTGGCGCTCTCCTTATTAAAGAAGCTGGAGGATTTATAGGTGATTTCTCAGGTAGAGATAAATACATGGAGACTGGAAACGTTGTCGCTGGAAATGCAGACGTTTATAAAGAAATACTCAAAAAAATTCATCCGCATCTTAGTAGCGACCTTCAGAGATAAATTAATCTGAGATTGTTAACTGTTCTCCATTTATCTTTGGACTTGAGCTTGACAACAAGTGAACAATTGCCTGACTCTTCTTCTCTGGTAAAGGCACTGTCGTGGAATCTTCAGCAGGATATGCTGTCCTTCTCATCTCAGTTCTCATTTTCCCAGGGTTGACCGTGTTTATACTAATTTGGGTTTGTTCAAGCTCCTCTGAGAGTATTTTAGCAAAACCTTCTATTCCAAACTTACTGACGCTGTATGCTCCCCAATAAGCTCTTGCCTGCCTGCCTACTGTTGAAGATAAAAATATAATCCTTGCATCATCCGATTTTAATAAAGCAGGAATCAGGAACTGGGTCAGCATGAATGGAGCATTCAGATTAATTTGGATTGTTGAATACCATAATTTAATATCATACTGCTCGATCGGCATCTGAGTCCCCAATATTGAAGCGTTATGAACTAGCCCATCTAGCTTTCCGAACTGGTTAAGCAGGTTATCTTGAAGTTCTTGATAATTTTCAGGCGTTGCGCCTTCTAAATCCAAAGGGTAAAGAATAGGTTCTTTCAGACCAGCGTCAACAACCGCGTCATAAGCATATTCAAGTGAACCTAAATCCCTTCCTAACATAATGACGGTAGCACCAGCCCTAGCGAGGTCCATTGTTATGGCTAGGCCAAAACCTCTATTTGCTCCAGTAACTAGAACGACTTTACCTTCAAACTCATCATGTTTTATACTGTGCTCTTTAGCAACTATCATTCACTAATTTCCTTATTTGATTTAACCCCAAGCGCTTTCAGTCTTTCTGCTCTACTAATTAAGTTACCTTTGCCTGTTGATAATTTATTTCTAGCGCTTGAGAAGCCTTCTTTAGTTTTTTCAAGTTGACTCTCAATCTTATCTAAATCCTCAACAAAAAGTGCTAACTTGTCATACATTCCAGCTGCCTGACGCGCAATCTCGTCAGCATTTTTATTTTGTTTATCCGTTTGCCACATAAAGTTGACAGTCTTTAGACTCATACTCAACATGGATGGCGAGACCAGCATGATATTCTTCTTAAGAGCGTCGTCAAACAAACTATGCTTATGTTGAAGAGCAAGAAGAAGAGCTCCCTCAATAGGAATAAAAACAAAAATAAAGTCTAGGCTCCTCACACCCTCAAGGTTTTCATACTCTTTAATGCTAATATTTTTTATTTGGTTTTCAATCGAAGCAATATGTTTTTTTAAAGCTAGCTCATTAGACTGATCAGCGACATAGTCAACGTAGTCTTTTAGTGTCACCTTAGAATCAATAACGACATCCTTTCCCTCTGGCAGATGAAGAATAACGTCAGGCTTAAATTTTTCACCCATTTCATTTTTATATTGCTTTTGAAGATCGAACTCAGCCCCTTCTTGAAATCCATAACTTGATAAAAGAGAGCTTAATATCTCTTCTCCCCAGTCACCCTGAATTTTGTTGTCATAGGTTAGAGCATCCGTCAAATTCTTTGCTGACTGCTGTGTTTCAAGGTTTGCAACATGAAGAGACTTAATTTGTTCTTTAAGGGTAGTTCTTTCCTCAACCTGTTCTTTTGTAATTGTCTCAATCCTATCCCTAAAGCTTTTAAGCTGAGTTTGAAGCGGCGTCAACAAGTCAGAATTATCTACCTTAAGCTTATCACGGTCTGTCTTCAAAATATCTGTCGCGATAGTCTTAAACTCATTATTAACTTGGCTTTTTAGATGTTCGACAAGCTGAATTTTTTCAGCATAATTCTTTTCTTTCTCATCCAGTTTTGTCTCAAGCTGAGTATTTTTTTGAGAGATTGAGAATAATTTTTTATTCAGCACATAGTAGCTAAATGCCGCACCAATGAGTAGAGAAACTAAACCAATTAAAATATTCATAAGGTTACATTTAAATCAATAATTAATGGATGTTTAGTAGTAATCATAAAATAGACAAACACAGTGGGTTATAAACTTAGTAAAATTTTATATAGAATTATAACGCTTAGACATCTATAAGCCATGATACTTTTTAGATCACTATTGTACTTTGTTGGTTCAATTATTAGTTTAATTTTGATCGCTTTGATCGGCTTTTTGCTCATTTTTTCAAGTTATCCAACCCGTCAAAAATTTCTTTCTCAATGGGCTATATTTTGTATATGGTGGTTAAAAGTCACTGTGAATATTAAAACTAAAGTGATTGGTCAAGAAAATATAATTAAATCCTCTTCCATCATAGTCTCCAACCATCAATCTACATGGGAAACCCTAGCATTTCAAACAATCTTTCCAGCCCATACTTGGGTGTTAAAACGTGAACTTCTATGGCTTCCTATATTTGGATGGAGTCTTGCGCTATTAAAGCCAATTATTATCAATCGCGGTGACAAGCTAAATGCTATTAAAAAAGTGATAAATCAGGGGGCAGATAGACTCAACAATGGAGTCTCGGTGGTTATTTATCCCGAAGGAACAAGGCAGCCATATGGTGAATTAGGTGCCTATCAAAATGGGGGTAGCGCAATTGCAAAGAAAACGGGGTATAGTATCACACCAGTGTATCATAATGCTGGCAAGCTATGGCCTAAGGGTAGCTTTTTAAAAAAACCTGGAGAAATTACTGTAGTTATTGGAGAGGCAATTCCAAATTCTAGTTTAAAGACTTCAGAGGTTACTGAAAAAATTAGGCAATGGACCTTAGAGCAAGAAAATAAATTTAAATAATCGTGATCAATTAATACATACATTATGTCTGAAACAACCTACAAAATTTTTCATAATAGAACAGCTGAAAACATCAAGTTTGAAATTTGCAGATTAAGAGAGTCTGCACTCAATACGAACAGTCGAACAGATGAAAGGAATAACCTTGAGTTTATCGAAACCTTGCTAAACGAACAAATTCTTGACTTTAAGGTACTAAACCCATCTAAGAGACAATTAACAACTAGAGCCGATTGGCATAATTTTTTGGTTAATAAAACCAAGCTAAGCTTTAATGAATGTCTTTTGATACTTCTAGGTATTAATCCTATTCATGCTAAACAATTAGATTCTGATTTATATAAAACTAAATTGAATGATGTCACCAATATGAAAAAAGACTCATTAAATCTAATATTTTTTCAAAGGGTAGAAAATCACCTTTTAAGAGAGAGATTTCAAAGCGACTCTATCAGCAAAGAAGAGTTTATCAAATGGGCTATGGATTACAAATATTTAAGAAAAATTGAAGATTAATCCTTCAACATTAGCTTATGTGAATTAAATATTTTACAAAAAAGTTCTGATGTTTTTTGCGTATCGTAAAGCGCAGAGTGTGCCTCATTATTATCCCACTCAATGTCCATTTTAGATATCGCTTTAGCGAGTACTGTTTCACCGCAATAAAGGGCAGATAAGCTTACGGTATCTATCGTTGAAAATTGATGGAATGGGCTTTTTAGGAGTGTTCTTAGTGTAGCTGCCTTTATGAACCCAAGATCAAAAAATGCATTGTGACCAACGAGGATAGATCGAGAGCACTCTTCCTTGGCTAATTCTGCGTTAATGTGATTAAATATTTCTGATAATGCTTTCTTTTCACTAACAGCGAGCCTAAAGGGGTTATCAATATCAATGCCATTAAATTTGATTGCAGAGGGCTCAATATTTGCTCCTTTAAAAGGCTCTACATGATAGTGCAGCGTTGTTTTAGGAAAAAAAGAGCCCTCATCATTGATACCTAGGATAATTGCACAAATCTCCAAAAGTGCATCAGTATTTTCATTAAAGCCAGACGTTTCAATGTCTATAACAACTGGAAGGTACCCACGGATTCTATCTTTAAGTTTCATCAATAAGCAGGACTAAAATATAATTTAACCAAAACAAATCTAGATGTGCCTAGAGTAAATAATAGAATTTCTTACATAATCATAACTCTTTTGTCTTGAATTAGGAAGGGAACTTAACTCGCTCTCAACAAACTCAAACCTAAAGAAGAATCTTCCGCCGTACTTGGATAAAGCAAAAATTGAACTTAAATTTAGTCCAGAAGCTTTATCGATTAATAACTCCATTAATCTTGTTGATGTATCTGTATTATGAAAATTTTTACTTACGACGAGTGCGTATATTTCGCCAACATTTTCATCTTGATATAGTTTTAAACCAGCACAGGCAATAATTTGACTGTCCTTCTCTATGAAAACAAAGTCATTAATACTATTATTGATAGTCTCATAGCTTCTTTCTAATAACCTGCCTTCTTCTACAAAAGGTTGCATTAACTCAATAATTTGTCTTACTTTACTCAACTTGAAGCCTTAATTGGTATTAGAAGCGAGTTATTTTAGTCTAAAATTTGTATTTTTTTAGTAATTTAAAAGCAATGTCAAACACAAGAAAATATTCCTCCGTCGTAATTGATGGTTATGAAAGAGCTGCTTCCAGAGCAATGCTTTACCCTGTTGGCTTTAAAAAAGAAGATTTTAATAAACCACAAGTTGGTATTGCGTCGACCTGGTCAATGGTTACACCGTGCAATATGCACATCAATGATTTAGCCAGTGAAGCCGAAAAAGGGGTAAATAGCGCTGGAGGAAAAGGTGTTGTATTTAACACGATTACTATTTCGGATGGAATATCAATGGGATCAGAAGGCATGAAATACTCCCTAGTTTCCAGAGAAGTGATTGCTGATTCAATTGAGACAGTTACAGCTTGCCAGGGCTTTGATGGGGTTGTTGCAATTGGTGGGTGCGATAAGAATATGCCTGGATGCGTAATGGGACTTGCTAGACTGAACCGCCCTTCTGTTTTTGTTTATGGCGGAACCATTCAGCCTGGTGCTAATCATACTGATATAGTGAGCGTTTTCGAGGCTGTTGGTAAAAGAGCGAATAATGATATCAGTGATATAGAGCTTGAACAAATTGAGTCCACTGCGATCCCAGGTCCTGGTTCTTGCGGTGGAATGTATACAGCAAACACTATGGCTTCTGCAATTGAAGCTCTTGGTATGAGTCTTCCAAACTCATCCTCTCAGGATGCAATCTCCGATGACAAAAATACAGACTGTTCTAGGGCTGGTGAGGCCGTGTTAAACCTACTGGAGAAAGATATAAAGCCGAGTGATATTATGACTAAGAAGGCGTTTGAAAACGCTATCACTCTAATTATTACGCTTGGCGGATCAACGAATGCAGTGCTTCACTTAATCGCGATGGCTGATGCTATTAATGTTGACCTAACTATCGATGACTTCACCCGAATTGGCGCTAAAGTTCCTGTTCTTGCAGATCTGAAGCCATCTGGTAAATACATGATGAGTGAACTGGTCCAAATTGGTGGAACACTGCCGTTAATGAAGATGCTTTTGGACGCCGGCATGCTACACGGAGAATGTATGACAGTGACCGGAAAAACCTTAGCTGAAAACTTACAAAATGTTCAGCCGTATGATGCAGGCCAAGAAATTATCATGCCTTTAGATAATCCGATCAAAAAGGACTCACACCTAAGAATTTTAAGGGGTAATCTTGCTACTGAAGGCGCTGTCGCCAAAATCACTGGCAAAGAAGGCTTAACTTTTAAAGGTAACGCAAAAACATTTGCATGCGAAGAAGATGCTCTTCAGGCTATTTTGAAAGATCAAATCGTTGAAGGTGATGTTATAGTCATTCGATACGAGGGACCTAAAGGAGGACCAGGAATGAGAGAAATGTTAGCTCCTACCTCAGCCGTTATGGGAAAAGGTCTTGGTGGAAAAGTGGCTCTCATAACTGATGGAAGGTTCTCAGGAGGTACACACGGCTTTGTGGTTGGCCATATTACACCTGAAGCTTATTCAGGCGGAACACTTGCTATTATTGAGGATGGTGATGAAATTCTAATTGATGCTGAGAATAATCGCCTTGAACTGATAGTTGATGAGACGATCATTAACCAAAGGCTTTCAAACTGGAAGCAGCCCAGACCTAGATATACAAAAGGTGTTCTTGCTAAATACGCAAAACTTGCTCAATCGGCTTCTCGCGGAGCAATAACTGAATAATGTTGGGAATGATTAATTAGCTGGAATGAACTCTATCTTCCTGTCGTCAAGGTTAACGGAAGCCACCTTAACTTGAATCGTGTCTCCCAGACGGTAAATTTTTCCACCTCTTTGCCCTTTAAGCTGATGATGAACATCATCAAAGTTAAAATAATCCTCCTTTAAATCGCGAACACTCACTAAGCCCTCAACAAAAACATCTGTAAGCTCTACAAACAGACCAAACCCAGCAACACCAGAAATAACGCCACTAAAGCTATCTCCAACCTTATCTCTCATATATTCACACTTAAGCCATTGCTCAACATCCCTCGAGGCATCATCAGCTCTCCTCTCAGTCATTGAAAGATGGGCGCCCATTTCAGCCATTCGATTGGACTGCTCACGATGATTGTTTGACAGCGACCTTTTAATGGCTCGGTGAACTAGAAGGTCAGGATAACGACGGATTGGAGACGTAAAATGAGCATAATCTTCAAATGCTAATCCAAAATGTCCTTCATTATTAGGGGTATAGGTCGCCTGCTTCATTGTTCTTAGGACGACTGTTTTAATAATATTCTCATCCTCCCTGCCAGTGGCATTTTTAAGTAATTTGGCAAAATCACTGGAATCAGGCTCAAGCCCTCCATCCAACTTGAGATCAATTGCATTTAAAAATTGCCTTGTAACCTCAACCTTTTCTAGGGTTGGTTTAGGGTGAACACGATACAAAAAATCTTCATTTTCACTTTGAAGGTATTTCGCTGCAGCTTGATTGGCCATTAACATGCACTCTTCGATTAGCTTATGGGCATCATTCCTTTTACGGGCAACAATGTTTTCAATTTTTCCTTTGTCATCGAATAGAATTTGGCTTTCAATCCTGTCAAAATCCATAACGCCTCTTTTTTGTCTTGAAATCCTAAGGGTTTGATAAAGTCCATATAAATAGTTGACATTTTCTTGAACGTTTCTGTACTTTTTTCTTAGCGGACTCTTCTTATTCTCCAGCATCTCATTAACCTCTGTGTAGGTTAAACGGCCATGGGAGAGCATTACTGCTGGATAAAACTTATATTCCAAAAGAGACCCTAGAGAATCGATTTCCATTTCACAAGCCATACAAAGCCTTTCAACTTTTGGGTTAAGAGAACATAGCCCATTAGAGATTACCTCAGGCAGCATTGGTACAACTCTGTGAGGAAAATAAACAGAATTCCCTCTCTCTAAGGACTCATTATCAAGCTCAGTACCTTCCTTAACATAGTGTGATACATCTGCAATAGCAACGATTAGCTTCCATCCCTTCTCAGATGGGACAGCATAAACAGCATCATCAAAATCTCTTGAATCTTCTCCATCAATTGTTATCAGCTCTAAATTTGTGATATCAACACGATTCTTTTTATCCTTCGTCATAACTTTAGTTGGCAGTTTGGCTGTCTCTTTTAAAGCCTTATCTCCAAAAGTAGATGGAATTTGGTGACGATGTATCGCAGAATCAACCTCTACGCCTTCATCTAAATAATTTCCAAGTATTGAAGTAACTCTTCCGGTTGCATTTTTTTCAAGGGTTGGCGAGGTCAGCACTTCGACCACAACGACTTGGTTGTCATTACACCCTTCAAAGATTTCAACAATATCTATTTGGTGCTTGATACGCTTATCATCGACAACAACATAGCTCCCTTGATGATCGATATGAAGCCTTCCAACGAGAGTATTGACTGTCTCAATAACCTCAACAATTTCCGCATCAAGTTTACGATTTAAAAGGCGAACTTTGACTTTGTCGCCATGAAAAGCTAGCTTCATTTGTTGACTAGAAAGCCTCAAATCTTTGCCTCCCTTATCTAGAGAGACAAAACCAAATCCTTTAGGGTTTGCAATAACAGTGCCAGATAAAAGCCCTCTGTTAGAAAAGGGACGATAAACTCCGCTTTTATTACAGCTTAGCTGCTTATCTCTTACCATTGCTCTTAAACGCCTTTCAAAAGCCTTTTTTTGCTCATCTTCAATAGAGAGAAGTTCAAAAAGCTGGCGTTTACTTTTGGGTTTTTCTTGAATAAAACTTAAAATATGTTCACGAGAGGGAATCGGACTTTCATATTTTTCCGCTTCACGAAGGTAGTGAGGGTCTGACATAATGTGCTAAGTATATAGCAAGCTTAGTCTTTTTTAAAACTAATCAAATGGATTTTTTAGTATAAGGGTTTCATCCCTGTCAGGACCTGTTGAGAGAATGTCTACTGGAATTTGACTTAACTCTTCAATTTTTTTAATATAGTTTTGAGCCTCTAGAGGCAAGTCATCATAGGAGTGCGTTCCGATGGTCGAAGTTTTCCAGCCAGGCATTTCAATATAGATTGGCTTTGCAGCGCTGTAACCCTCTGCTGAGAACGGGGGAATTGAAGTTTGTTCGCCATTAATTTCGTAAGCAACACAAATCTTTATCGTATCTAAATCATCCATTACATCAAGCTTAGTCAGGCAGATACCGCTCACTGCATTAAGCCTAAATGAGCGGTTTAATATAACCAAATCGAGCCATCCACATCGCCTTTGACGACCCGTTGTTGCTCCAAACTCATGGCCCTTAGAACAGAGTTCTCTTCCAACAGGATCTCCTTCATCCGTATTTACATCATAATCGAGCTCTGTTGGAAAGGGTCCACCGCCAACTCTGGTTGTATAAGCCTTAACAATACCTAAAACGTAGTCAATATCTCTAACACCGACACCAGACCCAGTTACTGCGCCTCCAGATGTTGTATTGGAGGAAGTAACAAAGGGATAGGTACCTTGATCAATGTCCAAAAGGGCTCCTTGAGCGCCCTCAAATAGGATATTTTCAGAGTTATTCATTTGCTGATGAAGTTCATCGGCAACATCAAGAATCATTGGTCTAACCGTCATTGCTTGATCTAAGCACTCATACAAAACTTTTGAATAATCAACGGGTGGCTGATTGTAGTAGTTTTCCAAGCTAAAGTTGTGATAATCGACAACCTCTTTTAGTTTCTCTGAAAACAATGCCTCGTCAAGCAAATCACCGACTCGAAGCCCTCTTCTTGCGACTTTGTCCTCATAGGCAGGCCCTATTCCGTTCCCGGTAGTTCCTATAGCAGCCTTACCTCTATGAACTTCACGTGCATTATCAAGCTCGATGTGATATGGGAGAATCAAAGGACAGCCCGGGCTAATTTTTAGGCGAGATTTGACATCAACACCTGAAACCTCAAGCTCAGCCATCTCCTTCAAAAGAGCGGTCATCGACAAAACTACGCCATGGCCTATGTAACAATTGACATTCCTTCTAAGAATGCCTGATGGTATTAAATGTAGAACGGTTTTTTTGCCGTCTATCACTAAGGTATGGCCTGCATTATGTCCGCCCTGAAAACGAACTACAGAGCTTACTTTATCAGTAATCAAATCAACTATCTTTCCTTTACCTTCGTCACCCCACTGAGTACCAATGATTACTACATTTTTTCCCATACTATTCCTTTAATCTCCATTTTCCGTTTTCTTGAATAAAATCAACTTCAGTTGAACCATTTAAATCTGTTTTAATAACATGGCCCTTGGACCTAAGATCATTTACAAAATGATTCAAATCTGGATTATCAATGTTTGGCGCATTTAGCACTTTACTTTTGTTTATTGAATTTTCCTGCTGATGAATTAAAAACTTAAGGTCAAAAGAGAAACCTGTGGCCTCCCTATTTGAGTCAAATGATTTACTTAGTGCATCGTACCTACCACCTTGAGCAATCGCCTTAGAAAACTTATCGCTGTATGCAGCAAATACAACTCCATCATGGTATTCATATGCCTTCACCTCACCCAAATCAAACATGACATCAATGTTTTGATCTTTGAAAAATTCGTTAAGTTTAGCTAAATCATTAATTGCATCAACTATTGTAGGAATACTCTTAAAGATGCCATTGGCCTTTTCAAGTACTTCTTCATTGCCATCAAGCGAGATAAGGGATTTAAATTTGTCTGCGTCTTTAATCTTGTTTTTGCTAAGAAAACTTTCAAGATCCGGGACTGATTTTCTTCTGAAAATATCTCTTAGCACAGTTACATCTTTAATTTCAAGATTTGCAGATGCACAGAGGGCGTTAAAAATTGCTGTATTACCAAGACTTAATGTTATATTTGTTATGTTTAACAATTCCAATGATGAGAGCATTAAGACAATCACTTCAATGTCTGCATCAATACCCTTGTAACCATATAACTCAGCTCCAGCTTGAATTGGAGACCTAGAGGCATAGAAGTCATCCGCCTTTGTTTGAAGAATTGCATTAATGTAGCAGTAACGACTAATCCCATCAGGTTCAGCGTTTTTAGAGTCAATTCTTGCAATTTGCGGTGTTATATCAGAGTGTACTCCAAGCATACGCGTTGAAGCTGAATCTAAAAATTTAAAGGTTTTGTCATCTATAGACTTTGAATTTAACACCAGAGTATCAGAGTACTCAATCATTGGAGGAACAACAATGTTGTACCCCCAACTTTGATATAAATCTAGTAATTCTCTTCTAGTGATTTCAAAAGCAATGGCCTCATCACCGGTGAGCTCGTCGATGCCCTCAGGTAATTGCCAATTACTCATAACCCGAGTTACTTAGATGGGTTGAAGTAACGGAAAAACTCAGACTCTGGATTAAGGACTAAAATATCTCCCTGATCACTGAAGGATTTCTTGTAAGACTCAAGCGAGCGATAGAACGAATAAAAGTCCACATCTTGACTGTATGCTTCGGCATAATTACTGGCAGAAATAGCATCGCCCTCACCACGAATCTTTTCAGAATCACGGTAAGCGTTGGCCAAGATAATTGTTCTTTCCTTATCTGCAAAGGCTTGAATTTTTTCCGCTTCCTCTGCGCCCTCAGAGCGGTACTTGTTTGCTAGACCTTTTCTTTCAGTTTCCATTCTGCTGTAGACTGAATTTCTAACTTCTTGAGAGAGTTCAATTCGCTTAATACGAACATCGATAACCTCGATACCATATTCATCTTCAGCAATGGCCTTAAGCTTCGTTTTTACACTTGCCATAATAGCCTCACGCTCATCAGAAACCACCTCAATGATTGTTCTCTTAGAGAATTCACTTCTGAGAGCATCCTGGTTGTTTTGAGCAAGCCTAAGGTTTGCAGATGCCATTGCGCCACCAGTTGAGATATAAAATTTCTCAGTGTCAACGATACGCCATTTAACATAAGAATCCACGACAACATTTTTCTTTTCGACAGTTAAAAATGATTCTGCAGCAGAATCTAGGGTTTGAATACGTTTATCGAACGAGACGACGTTATTAACAAATGGCGTTTTAAACTTCAGACCAGGTTCGTTTTCAACAGAGACAATCTCACCAAGTCTCAATTTGATTGCGACCTGAGTTTCATTAACTGTATAAAGACTTGATGAAAGAAGAATCGCTAATAATGCAACTACTACAATAATTAATCTTTTCATTATCTATTCTCCCTTGAACGTAAAACACTTTGGTCATTTGAACTTCCGGATGGCGTCTGCTGGAAAGAATTACTTGATGAAGAAGATTTTGGCGTTCTTGATGAGTTAATAAGTTTATCAATTGGCAAATACATCATTGAATTAGAACTTGAATCAACAATAACCTTATTTGTTGAACTCAAAACTTCTTCAAGTGTCTCCCTATATAAGCGCTCTCTAGTAACATCCGGAGCTTTCGTATACTCAGTAAGAATTTGGTTGAAACGGTATGCCTCACCTTCAGATTTTGAGACTACTTCAGATTTGTATGCTTCAGCCTCTGCAAGAAGTCTTTGGCTTGCACCACGAGCCTTAGGAACAATATCATTTGCATAGGCCCTTGCTTCGTTGATATATCTCTGTTCATCTTCGCGAGCCTTGACAACATCATCGAAGGCTGCTTTTACTTGGATAGGAGGCTGAGCATCCTGCATAGTTACCGCTGTAATCATAAGTCCTGTGTTGTACTCATTTAAAAGTGCCTGAGAAGCAGTTTTGACTTCTTGAGCCACTTGCTCACGACCTGTTGTTAAAACAAAGTCCATCGTGTTGTCACCAACCACTTGTCTTATAACACTTTGAACAACATGACTAAGGGTTAACTCTGGATTGTATACATTAAATAAATATGACTGAGCGTCAGCAATCTTGTATTGAACAGCTAATTTAACATCAACCATATTTTCATCTTTAGTAAGCATTAATGACTCAGAGCTAACACCACCACTATAGGAGTTTTGTACATTTCTAAACCCAATTTCAGCTGCTCGAATTTGTTCAACATTAACCTTATATACTGCCTCAACTGGATAAGGGATATGCCAATGAGGTCCCTGAGTAGCTGAAGTTTGAAAGGCACCAAATCTCAACACTACACCCCTTTCAGCTGGATCAACAATATAAATTCCTGTAGCAAGCCAAACAATTACTGCAAGGATTATGATGTACTTAAAACTTCCTTTTGCAGCCTTGCTTGCACCAGAATTACCTGATGATTTACCACCAAAAGTTGTATTAAATTTATTTTTAAAGTCTTTAATAACCTCGTCAAGCTCTGGGGGAGTTTGGTTATTATTATCATTCCAAGCCATTGAGGCTCCATTTTTATTATTACTCACGCAGTTTCCTTAAATAATTTAAGTTAATGTAAAGATATGGTCAAAGATAGAAAAAACAAGTGATTTTTTTATACCTCACAAAAAAAATAAGTTTTTATCACAAAAACCAAAAACATATTTTACCCAATAAAGATAACAAATAGATAAATTCAAGGAGTAATAAAGTTTGAAAATCTGGTGCAGTTTTTAATTATATATAATGATAAAATATGATATTTCTATTGACACTAACTTTATGAAGAAGTTCATATTTTTTATTATTTTAATGTTAGGTCATCTCTCTATCAATGCTAAAGGGGTAGATTTAAACTGCTCTCCAGCTCAACCTCTTTGTGATAATTGTCCAGAATACCAAACTATATTTCCTTTAGAGCAATTTTCTGAAACTTCAGGTGCGCTTGATATTGAGGCAGATGAGAGTGAAATAATTGAAGAAAAATATCTTCTCTCAGGGAATGTAGAGGTTAATTCAGAAAGTTTATTTCTATCTGCAAATGATGTCGAAGTTTCATCTGCTGATAGTTCAATTTTAGCTACTGGAGATGTAAATTTTCAGGACGAATCCTATCTTATAAAGAGCGATCTTCTCACTGCTTCAAGAAAAGATGGTGAACTTGTTGCAACTGCAACTAATGCCAATTATCAAGATTATTCAGTTGGCCTTGGAGGTGCTAATGGTTATACAGAGGCTATTGAAAAAACACCAACCAGTGTTTTACTCACAAATTCAACTTACAGCTTGTGCCCAGTCAATCAAAATGATTGGCAAATTGATGCAGACCAAATTAAATTGAATCTCAAAAAAAATAGAGGTTTTGCTGATAACGCTACTGTAAAGTTTTATGGGGTTCCAATATTCTATACACCAAAATATAGTTGGGTATTAAAGGGTAGAGGCTCGGGTTTTTTAACACCAGACTACTCTACTTATAATGAACCGGGTCAAAATGATGATGCATATAGTCTTCGAGTTCCCTACTACTTCAATCTAGCACCTGATCGTGATTTATTAGTTGCACTGACTTATATGTCTAGTAGAAGATTTATCTATGAAGGTAAATATCGCCATCTAATTGCTCCAAAAATTTCTACTGATCATGAAGACTCTATATATTCAATTGAGGCAAAATATTTGCCTGAAGATAAAATCACAGGCTTAAAAAGATGGCTTGTTAATTTTTCAGAGGAATTGGATTTATCTGACAAAATTCATCTAAGTGCTCAATATCACCGAGTGTCTGATGCTAAATATTTTGAAGAAATTGCTAAAACAAATACAGATACTAAAACACTTAAGTCGTCTTTAAAATATTCATATGAAGATAAAGACAGTAACCTATCATTAACCATTTTAACTGAGGATGAGCAATTAGTTAATGCTGGAACCCCAGTCTATACAAGAGCATTAGAAGGATCAGTTTCTAAAACGCTCAATGCTGATCAAAAAATGCCTATACAAGTTGATTTAGTTAGTACTCGTTTTGCGCACGATACATCAACCAAGGACTCAGGAACAAGGACTCATGGAAATATTGCAATCTCTAGACAACTAAACATTAATTACCCGAAAGTGACACCGCGAGCGAGCGTTGCCATCACTCGCTATTCTTTAAAGAATAAACCAAACATAAATAGAACAATTTTGGGCTCTGGATTAGATGTTGACTTTACTTACAAAAATGAGACTAGTCTATTTGGTTATCAAGTTAATCATCAAATTAGTCCACTTATTACTTATAACTATAGAGCTAAAAAGGTTCAAGGAAATATTCCATTATTTGATAGTACAGACAAATATGACGATATGATCAGTTTTGCAAATCTAACATCTGGTGAGAGATATACAGGTTTTGATAGAATTACAAATGCTAATGACATTACATTAAGTCTTTCATCTTCGTATCGGGATGTTAATGCTTCAGATGATGATCAAGATTTGCTAAGTATGAAAATAGCTCAAACCTACTTTGCTGATGATGAGGTAGTTAGTGACACATTAAATACAAACTATGAAACTAGAAAATCATACTCAGATATAGCTGCTTCAATTGACATGTCTATTAATAAACTTACCCTTAGTTCTGCCGCTCAATTCAATCCAGGTCAATCAAAAATAGTTAAAAAAGAAAATACAATTAGCTATAGCCCTTCTTCTAGAAAATTTGTTTCATTAAGCTATATAGATGAAGGAACAAAAGAAACTGAGAAATTTTTTGGTGCGTACCCAATTTCAGACTCAATTCATGTTTTTGGTGGCATTGATAAAACAACTTCCAGTGGTGTAACTAATACTGAAACAACTGGAATAGCATATGAGTCATGTTGTTGGGCATTCAGACTGGCACACTTCAAGGAAGATAACTCCTCTGGAGGTTACAACTATAGCACTGGCATGGAACTTGTTCTAACTGGCTTGGGATCAACCTCCTCACCTCTCAAAGATAAGATAGAAAATAGAATCCCTGGGTATGTAGCCAACCTAAGATAATGAAAAAAATCTTAGTTTTTTTTCTTGTAGTTTTTACAAGTTGTGTATTTTCAAATAACACTATAATTGCATTAGTCAATAACACTCCTATTACCCTAAATTCAGTCCAAATTAATTTGAAAGAGGCCAATACAAAGGATGAACAAATAATAATTATCAACAATCATATTGAAAACATTCTTCAAATACATAAGGCAATAGAACTTGAATTAACTCCAACACAAAATAATTTAGAAAATGTACTAAATGAACTAGCACAAAATAACAATCTCTCTCTAAATGAACTGATCGATTTAGAGAATTTTTCTTCCATCGAGAGAGAACTAATAGAAAAATTATCAATTTTAAATCTACAAAGATTTATCACTAAGGATTTAAAGAAACCTAAAGAACAAGTTTTTAATGTTTGCTCAAATGAAAACTCAATTAAGGATCAAAAACAAATTAAGATTGCTCAAATAATCATTTCAGAGATTGATACTCAAGCAAATGAAATGGATACAAAAAACTCACTAATAAAAACTTTCTTAAATAAACTTGCAAACCACATAAATAAGGGAGCTTCATTTGAGGCCTTTGCAAAACTTCACTCACAGCATCCAAGTTATCAAAATGGTGGTATTTCAGACTGGCTTCCAGTTATGGGTCCAACACTAGAGATGATAGATTCACTTAATAAGAAAGAAGTTTCAGAGGTCTATACGACTGATTTTGGACTTGCAATAGCAATAAAAGTTGATGAACGTTTTATTAGTAGTAAACTTAAAGAATGTAAAGAAAGAGTGATCTATGAGCATGCTGAAATGTATTATTCAGATTGGCTAACAAATCTTAGAGAAGAAGCTAATATAGAAATTTATTATGACAAATTACTTTAATACTTAATTCTCATGTCCAAGTCAATAAATATTTTCGGCTTTCATAGTATTGAAAGTTTGCTTAAAACGAACCCTGAGTCAATTATCAAGGTTTTGATTCAAAGCAACAGAAAGGATAAAAGAGCTAATGATTTAATCAATATACTCACAAGTCATAAAATACCTTTTTCAACCACTGATAGAAATGATTTAGATCGAATGGCAAATGGTGAGGTTCATCAGGGGGTTATTTCTGAGGTGATACTTCCTCCGCTGCTGAATGAAGAATCTCTGTTAAATTCCATCAGTGGAAATTCTACAAGGCCGTTAATCTTAATTTTAGATTCAATCCAAGATCCTAGAAACCTAGGTGCATGCCTGAGAAGCGCAAATGCCGCTGGTGTTAAGCATGTCGTCATTAACAAAGATGGTTCAGCCGCCATTAATGCTTTGGTTCATAAAACCTCTGCTGGTGCTATAAACACTCTTAGAATTTATCACGTAACAAATCTATCGAGAACGATAAAAGATTTGCAGAAAAGAGGCATATGGGTTATAGGTTTAGATGGTAATTCAAAATCAACTATTTATGATGTCAACTTAACTGATGCAACGGCAATAGTAATGGGCTCAGAAGGCAAAGGAATCAGAAGATTAATTAAAGAAACATGTGATCAAATTGTCACCATACCTATGTCTGGAAATATTGAAAGTCTAAATGTATCTGTTGCCACTGGTATTGCTCTTTTTGAGAGCAAAAGACAAAGAGAAAGCACTTAACATTTTATAAACTTTTTAGGTATAATTTTCGGCTTTAGAAATCAGACAATGGAAAAAAGTACGCAGCTTCCAAAAACTATAAGATTATTTAACTTTGCTAAAAAAGAAGTTAATTTGAGCGGTGAATATAAAATTTCAAATGTACCTAGAGTTTCAGAAGTAGCTAGAAATATTGAAGACAATTTAAAAGTAAATTTATCTTTTTATTTTGAAAATGGAAAAACGCCCTGTGTTAAAGGGATAATTGATTTCAAGATTGTCTTAGATTGTCAGCGCTGCTTAGATGCTCTTGATTTAGATTTAGAAGTGCTTTTTAATCTAGCTTTTGTGAGATACGAGAGTCAAGCAGAGGGGCTTGATAAAAGTTATGAGGTTTATGTTTTAGGAGATGATGAAGAGATAGATACGTTAGATTTAATATCTGATGAGATTCTTTTATCACTACCAATGGCGCCATCTCATGAATTTGATTGTAGTTTAAGTACTGGTTCAGAAAAAATAGTAGAAAAGATTCGTAAAAATCCTTTCGATGTTCTAAAGAATATTAAAATAGCCGATTTTGGCAAGGAGTAAAAAATGGCAGTTCAAAAAAGTAGAAAAACACCTTCAAAAAGAGGAATGCGTCGCTCTCACAATGCGCTAAAAAACCCTGCATTGTCTGAAGATCAAGAAACAGGTGAGACTCACCTTAGGCATCATATTACAGCTGATGGATATTACCGCGGAAAACAGGTTATCAAATCTGCACCGGATGATATCGAAGAGATAGAAGCCTAAATAACTCATGTCTATAAAGGTATCAATAGATGCCTCAGGTGGTGATTTTGGATTCTCAGTCACTATTAATGCCGGTATTAGTGCTTTAAAAACCTATGATGATCTTGTGGTCAATTTTGTAGGAGACGAAGCTGGAATTATGAATGAGCTGAAGAAAAATTCTTCTTATTCGAAATTTTCTGACCGTATTGATATCACTCACGCTTCAGATGTTATCAATATGAGTGACTCTCCCTCCATAGCTCTAAGACACAAAAAAGACTCCTCAATGAGGGTTGCTATTAATCTTGTAAAAAATGGTGAAGCTGACGCTTGTGTAAGCGCTGGTAATACTGGTGCACTCATGTCAATTGCAAGGTTTGTACTTAAAACCATTAAAGGGGTTGATAGACCTGCTATTATGTCAGCCGTTCCAACACTTACTGGACCAACCCATGTTCTAGACTTGGGCGCCAATATTGACTCAAAGCCTAGCACCCTACTTCAATTTGCAATCATGGGGTCAATCGCAGTTCAAAATACTGAAAATATAAAGAACCCTTCCGTAGGACTTTTAAATGTCGGGTCTGAGGAGTTAAAAGGAAATGAAAAAAGTCAAGAGACATCTGAACTCTTAAAAAATTCATCTCTTAACTATATTGGATTTGTTGAAGGTGATGATATTTATAAAGGAAATATTGATGTCATAGTCTGTGATGGTTTTGAGGGGAATATTGCTCTTAAGGCCAGTGAAGGAGTAGCTAAAATGTTCTCGTATTTCATCAAGAAGTCATTTAATAAAAACGTGTTTACGAAGCTTATTGCTCTAATAGCGCAGCCAGTCATGAGAGACTTTAAATCTAAAGTTGATCCTGGAAAATATAATGGTGCAAGCCTACTTGGCTTAAAAGGAGTTGTTGTAAAGAGTCATGGTAATGCAGATGTTGATTCATTTTTCCAGGCAATTAAAGAGGCCTATCTAGAGGCCCATGCTAAAATTACAGATAAAATTTCAACGCAACTGACACGCGAATTAGAAGATCATAAATAATTACTGAATCATGAAAAAATTTGCAAGAATTATTGGGACTGGAAGTTATTTACCTTCAAAAGTTGTAACTAATTTTGATCTTGAAAAAACGCTTAATACGTCTGATGATTGGATTACTGCAAGAACGGGAATCAAAGAAAGAAGAATTGTAACTGACCAAAGTACTTGTGATCTTGCCCTTGAAGCCAGTTTTAAGGCTCTTTCAATGGCTAGGCTTAAGCCTCAAGATATAGATCTGATTATTCTTTCAACTACAACACCAGACAAAATTTTTCCTGCAACAGCAACAATGCTTCAAGATCGACTTGGAGCATCATGCCCAGCCTTTGATCTTCAAGCAGTATGTGCAGGTTTTGTCTTTGCTTTAACGACTGCACAGCAATACATTGAAAACGGAAGTGCAAAAAATATTTTAGTTGTTGGAAGTGAAACCATGTCAAAAATTGTTGATTGGAGTGATCGCTCAACTGCCATTTTGTTTGCTGATGGCGCTGGAGCAGTTGTTTTAAGCACAGACAATACAACAGGTATAAAGCATTCAAAAATATATAGTGATGGTAGTTATCTTTCTTCACTTCACGTTAATAATAATGGCATTGATGAACTAGGAACAATTCAGATGGAAGGCAACGAGGTTTTTAAAATTGCTGTTAATAGACTTTCAGACCTTGCAGAAGAGACGCTTAAAGACTGTAATATGACTTCTGAAGATTTGACTTGGATGGTTCCACATCAAGCAAACATTCGAATCATTAATGCCGTTGCTAAAAAAATCAAACTTCCAATGGATAAGGTGATACAAACTCTTGACAAACATGGCAATACCTCAGCCGCCTCTATTCCGCTTGCACTTGATGAAGGTGTTCGAGATGGAAGAATTAAAAAAGGAGATACGCTCTTATTTGAAGGAATTGGTGGTGGCTTCAGCTGGGGAAGTATTCTCTTAGAGTATTAGAACGCCCTATTCATTAACCTTTTGGTTAGTAATCTTAATGGCTCACTATCAACACTTAAATCCGATAATTCATTGAGGGCACTTTGGTATAGATTTTCAAAAGTTTTGATAGACTTATCCAAACCAATAATCACAGGATAAGAAGGCTTATTTTTAACTGCATCTGAGTTTTGACGCTTACCTAATACTTCATCAGAAGTGGTTACATCTAACACATCATCTTGAACCTGATAGGCGAGCCCTACGAGATTTGCAAATGATTCTAATGTTGATAAATCGTTTTCACTAGCATTATTTAGCAGTGCGCCAAATTTAATAGCGCAATTAAGAAGCGCACCAGTTTTCTTTTGATGCATTTGATTAAGAATATTCAAATCAACCTTCTTGGAAACAACAGATAAATCAATTGATTGGCCCTCTGCCATAGCATAAGATGAAATTGATAATAGCTCTAAGAGCTTTATTTTTGTAACAGCATCAACGAGAGGATCACTAGAAATGATGCTAAATGCTAAAGCTTGAAGACCGTCACCAGCAAGAATAGCCTGAGCCTCACCAAAAACCTTGTGGTTAGCAGGCTGATTATGTCTAATATCATCATCATCCATAGCAGGCAAGTCATCATGGATTAGTGAGTAAATATGAATTAATTCAATTGCACAGGCACTTGAGTCAACTTTTTCAATTTCTGAGTTAAATAAACTAGCAACAGTATAGGTAAGTATTGGTCTAAACCTCTTTCCTCCGGCTAAAACACTATATTTCATAATATCCTTAAGCTCACTACTAATAATTGAGCTTGAAGAAATCGACCTTAAATAACGATCTAAACGGGAGTTAACTCTCTCCCTATATTGATCATGAATCTTCAAAAGATTTTTCTTCGTTATAGTTGTCACTTTCACTTAAAATGCTGATGCGTTGCTCTGCATCTGAAAGCGCAGTATGGCATTGCCTGTGAATCTTAACACCCTCTTCAAAATATTTCAGCGAATCCTCTAAACTTAACTCACCCGACTCCATCTTATTGATGATTTCTTCAAGTTTTAACAAGCCCTTATTGAAATTAAATTTTTCAGCCATCATTAAAGCCTTTAATTTATGATTGATTTAAAATATAGTCCATCCATTTGCTGGGTAATATGTTACCTAAAAAAGCAAAAAATTTTGTTGGAAAGGTGACTCGATAGTAATTTTTTGGATTGCTTGACTCTAATGCATGGATTGCACTCTTTAATACAGCCTCAGGAGGAAGAGTGAATTTAACATTTTTGCCTGATTGAAGCCTCTTTATCATAATTTTGTATTGATCCTGATAATGACTTGAAGAAATATCAACGTTTTGCTTGAACGCTAAATATGCATTTTTCCTGAACTTTGATTCAATTGGACCAGGCTGAATTGAAGAGAACTTAATATTTGTATCACTAAGTTCTAACCTTAATGTAGCAATAAGGCCCTCAATAGCGAACTTTGATGCAACATAAGGGCCTCTAAAAGGCATTGCAACAAATCCTAAAACAGAGCTGATATAGATAATCCTTCCAACATTAAGATCTCTCATTCTTGGTAATACTAAATTCGTTAACTCATGCCATCCAAAAACATTCGATTGAAATTGCTTTTCTAAAGCATGTCTAGAAATATCTTCAAGAGCACCAGCTTGTCCATATGCACCATTATTGATTAATGCATAAAGAGTTTCAGTCATTTCATAAAGTTTAAAAACTGCGGTATTTATTGACTCTGAGGAGGATAAATCTAGTAGTAATGACTCAAAACCAAGATTTTGAAGGTTTTTTACATCATCAATTGATCTTGCTGAAGCAAAAACACGATATCCTTTTTCTTTAAGTCCCTTTGCAATGCAAAGACCAATGCCACTCGAACAACCTGTAATTAATACTGATTTTATTTTTGAATGTTTGTCCAATACTCTGCCTTAGCTTTTAAATCTTTATCGATACTTTCTGATCGCAATACAAGAAAATCATAAGCCATTCTAAAACGCGGGTTTCTAATAAGAGCTTGTGATTTTTTTGGATTATAGTTCTCAAACTGGTATTGCATTAACCATATATCCTTAACACGTGATGAAAGCCATCTAGGCATCATAACTTGTTGTGTTTGTTGTTTTATTACATCCTCTGAAGCCTGAAGCATTAACTCAATGCGAGATTTATTTTTTTTACTTATTTGGCTAAATCTTTTATTAACTGCAGACCATAGAAAGACTGCAAATAAAAATGCAGGAGTGACACTGTTTCCATTTTTAATCCTTTCTGAGGTATTAATTAAAGCAGCACTAACAAATGCATTTTCCTCAGTTTGAGAAAAAAGATGCTGTAAAAGTCCCAACTTAGCTAATTCACGAAAAGTTTTAATCGAATCTTCATTATGAAAAAGCTTTATTACCTCCTCATAAAGCCTTGCTGGAGGAATGTTTGCAAGTAATTGAGAGTTTTTTTGAATATCTTTAATAAGCTTTGGCTCAATTGTTGCATTCAATTTTGCCTGAAATCGAACGGCTCGAATCATCCTAACTGGATCTTCCTCAAAACGTTCTGAAGGATTACCAATCATATTGATTTTTAAAATCTCTAAATCTTTAAGGCCGCCCACATAATCAATAACCTCAGATTTATTGATGTCATAATAAAGGCCATTTACAGTAAAGTCTCTACGAAAAACATCATCTTCTAAAGTACCATAATAGTTATCTCTTTGAACTAAACCATCACTTGAAGTTTTGACTTTACCAGCACGAAAAGTTGCTACTTCAATAAATTTTCTGGCTGAAAACATAATATGAACTAGCTTAAAACGCCTTCCAATTATTCTAGAGCGTTTAAAGAGTTTGTGGATCTGTTCGGGTGTTGCGCTAGTTGCTATATCAAAGTCCTTAGGTTTGTGACCAAGGAGTATATCTCTTATACAACCCCCGACTAGATAAGATTCATAGCCTGATTCATTTAGTTTTTTTAAGATCTTTAAAGCATCTTGATCCAATAATTTTTTGTCAAATTTTACCTTTTGACGAATTAGACTCATAAACTAACAACTTCTCTTGGGGACCATCCTTTTTTTCTATGTTCACATTCAACATTTGTATAGACTCCGCCCCTGACATTAAAGACAGCTTTTAATCTTATAAAACGAGGATCCATAGCTTCAACCAAATCATCTAAAATCTTGTTGGTTACAGCCTCATGAAAAGCACCTTCATTCCTATAAGACCAAAAATAATTTTTCAATGATTTTAGCTCAACACAAAATTTATCGGCTATATACTCAATATGAATATCAGCAAAGTCTGGTTGGCCTGTTAATGGACACAGACAGGTAAATTCTGATGAGTCAATTCGAATTACAAAATCTCTCTCAAAATTTGGATTATCAAAAACTTCTAATATTTTACTCGGGGAACTAGACATTACTTTTCTCTGGTTTAAATAAAGTCGTTATTTTATCAATAAAATATAAAGCTTTTCCTTGTCTAAACTGATAAAAAGCTAGAAAAAATAAAATAAACATTAGGTGTATCGACCATAAGCCTATGAAAGGACTTAATTCACCATTCTCAATTGAATTTTTTGCTACCAATAATCCATTGTTATAAAGCATAAATATCACAATGCCAATTAATAGGTTTAGACCTTTACCGGTTCTGGGAGAGGTTTTTCCTAAGAGAACCCCAATGACAGATAAAATCAAAATTGATAATGGCTGGGAAAAACGCCACTGCATCTCTGCTTTTGCCAGCACACCTCCATCGGCAAGTAAATTAATTGAAGTTTTTTCTTCAATTTTAGAGAAATTAGAGAGCTTTTTTTGAACTTCACCAGAAACTATCTCTAAGTCATACTGGTCAAAATCTAAAATGTTTACGTTTAAGTTGCTTGGCAGACCTTCGTAACGAACACCATCTTTAAGTCTCAAATAAATACTTTGGTTTTTTGAGTCAGTATACTTAGTAGCTTCATTAGCCAGCACAATTACTGGACTCTCTTTACTCGAAATATAGATAAAGATTTCTTCCATGTTTTGGTCTCTAACTGTATCAATTGATGAAGACTCTGAAGCATAAAAAATAATTTCACCATTTTTAAAGCTTTCAAACCTTCCCTCAGTAATAAACGAAAACTCTGAAGCATTAATAGTCTCATCTTCTGCATAACTAGTTTGCTGTTTAGCCCAAGGAACAACATAGATACTTAAAATAAATACTAAAATAAAGGAAAGAATTACTATCGGTTGAATAAAATAGATAAAGCTTTTATCCCCAACTCCAACTGAGTTCATGACTACAGCTTCAGAACTCTTATACATCTGAGATATTGAAATAACAATTGCCAAGAAAAAAGAAAGAGAAAATATAAATGGTACATCACGAAGCATATTAAACCCAATAATTGGCATAAGCTCCTGAAAAGGAATACCATGCTCAATGCTCTCTTGAACTGTCAAGACGAATTGATTACCAAAGATAATAAGTGCTATAATAAAAAAAATTGCTACAAGAAAAATGAGTAGATTTTTCAGTAGGTATCTTGAAATTATTGTGTTTGGAAAATTAAAGATTTTAAGCAGCATTAATTTAATTATAAAATACTCTTGCTGATTAGCGAGCTTTTACTTTTTTTGTTTCATCGAATCGAAAAACTCGTCATTAGTCTTAGTAAACCTTAGTCTTTCAATTAAAAACTCAGCGGCTTCGACAGTATCCATAGGATGAAGGATCTTTCTTAAAATCCACATTTTTTGAAGTTCTTGCTCATCTGTAATGAGTTCTTCGCGCCTAGTACCTGAGGCATTAATATTTATTGCAGGGAAAATACGTTTTTCAGACAATCTTCTTTCAAGATGAAGCTCCATGTTTCCTGTACCCTTAAACTCCTGATAAATGACTTCATCCATCTTAGAGCCTGTATCAACTAGCGCTGTTGCAATGATAGTAATGCTTCCACCATTCTCAATATTACGCGCCGCTCCAAAAAAGCGCTTTGGTCTTTGAAGTGCGTTAGCATCAACACCGCCAGTCAAAACTTTACCTGATGAAGGTGCAACTGTATTGTAGGCTCTTGCTAGACGCGTAATTGAGTCAAGCAAGATAATGACATCCTTGCCCTGCTCAGCTCTTCTTTTTGCTTTTTCTATAACAATTTCAGCCACCTGAACATGTCTTTTTGCTGGCTCGTCAAACGTTGAAGATATGACCTCACCACGAACTGTTCTCTCCATCTCAGTTACCTCTTCAGGCCTTTCATCGATTAACAATACAATTAATTCGCATTCGGGATGATTAACCGCAATTGAAGATGCAATATTCTGCATAATCATTGTCTTACCAGCCTTTGGTGGTGCAACTAGTAGCCCTCTTTGTCCCTTACCAAACGGAGCTACAAGATCAATCACTCTTGCTGTAATATCTTCTGTACCGCCGTTACCAAGCTCTAAACCTAGTCTTTGATTTGGATGGAGCGGTGTTAATGATGAAAATGGGATACGATTCCTTATATTTTCAGGTGAATCCTCGTTTACTTCAGAAACTTTCACAAGAGCAAAATATTTTTCACCTTTTTTTGGCGCTCTAATCTTTCCTGTGACTACATCACCAGTTGATAGGTTGAATCGTCTTATTTGATTAGATGAGACATAAATATCATCTGGACCAGAAACATATGAATCATTTGAAGACCTTAAAAAGCCATACCCTTCTTGTAAAATATCTAAAACACCATCACCCAGAACTTCCTCATCGTTATCGGCTTTATGTTTAAGAATTGCGAATATGAGGGTTTGTTTTTTTGCTCTAGAAATGTTTTCGATGCCAAGTGATTGAGCAAGATCAAGAAGTTCGGCAGGCGTTTTAATTTTAAGTTCTGATAGTTTCATATAGATTTATAAGTATTTTTGAGAGTTGGCATAGCACCAAATGAAACAAACACTTGATATAAATGTTTATTTTTGAATTATTTATTAAAGTTTAATTATATTTTGTTAAAAAATTGGGTTAATAGTTAAATATTTGAATCCAAGAAAGCGTTTAGATTTGCCTTTGAGAGAGCACCAACCTTTGTGGCCTGAACAGCTCCATCCTTAAATAACAGCATCGTTGGAATTCCTCTTATGCCGTATTTCGGTGGTAATTGAACGTTTTCATCAACATTGACTTTAGCAATTATAATTTTGCCTTCATATTCATCTGCAATTTCATCTAGGATAGGTGCAAGAGCCTTACATGGGCCACACCACTCAGCCCAAAAGTCTACCAATACTGGCTGTGATGAATTTACAACGTCTTCCTCAAAAGAGGCGTCACTAACTACGATAATTTTGTCGTTCATGTACTAAAAGTGGAATGTATAAATAGAGTTGAATTAACCTATGGCATCATTATAACACTTCTTTTGAGGCTTTCTGTTTATTTAAAAAAAGATTAATCATAGAAATTTCTACGTTATGAATGCAAGTATTGTTGGTATTGTTAGAAATGATAAGGCAACTTGAGTCGTCAAAATGCCGCGCATTAATTGATCATCTGCACCAAACTGTTTGGCTAGAGTGTAAGACATCGTTGCAGTTGGCACAGAAGCAAAGATAACCGCAACAACTATCTCAGTTTGACTCAAGCCATAATAACTAGCTAAAAAATATACAATTAAAGGAAGAATTATTAATTTAAGGGTATTTGAGATTATGATTGGAGTTATTTTAATTGTTAAGTCCCTCACTTTTATCTTTGCACCAATTGTTAAAAGCATTATTGGAAGAGCTGCAGAGCCTAGCAATTCAGTAGTATCGATAATAACACTCATGTTTTCTAAACTAGATAATGAAACCAACAGGCCTGCAATCATTGCCAAAATGAAGGGGTTTTTGAATATTTCTACAAATACGTTTACTAGTACTTTTTTTGAGTCCTTCTGAGCAGTTTGATTAAGACTCATGACCATAATAGTTATGATAATAATGTTTATACTCGGAACAGAAATAAACATAAAAAGTGATGCAATTTTTAAACCTTCAGCGCCAAAAAAACTTCCAGCTATGGCAAGAGCAATAAAAGCATTCTGTCTCATGGCTCCTTGGAGAATTGAAGTCCAAACCTCAGGAGAGTAACCCAGTAATTTTCCTAAAGCAATAGCAGAACTGAAAGTGATAAAAAATCCAGCAAAAACAATTGCTGCATAAATATATAACATTTCAGAGGAGAGATTGACCTGGGAGATGAAATGGAATAATAAAGCAGGAATTAAAACCCAATAGCACAACTTGTCATTGACCTCCCAAAAAGAAAGGTCAGGCACTTTAATTCTTCTAAGAATATTGCCTAGAATAATTAGAAGAAAAACAGGGGAGACTAATAGAAAGATTTGAAAGAAGTTTGAAAGCATATAGTCTTTAATGTGAAATAGTATTTTCTAACTATGATTATCAATCCAATCAATAGCTTTTTCTAGTCTAGCCAAGGTTCTTTTTTTTCCAACAAATTGAGCACTTATATCAATGCTCCCAGACTTACCATCACCGCTTAGAGCCAACCTAAAAGGCTGACCAACCTTACCGAATCCTACTTCACGTTCGTCACAAATACTCTTTATGACTGAATGAATGTTATCAGCAGTCCAGCTATCAACTGAATTGAGATTGGAAACTAGATCCTCTAGAATTGACTTTGACTTGGTGTTGAAAGCTTTATTTGCCTGAACTGGATCATACGTATCAAAATCACAATAAAACATGACGCAGCTCTGCGCCATATCAACAAGTGACCCTGACCTTTCCCTTAAGGAGTCAGCAAGTTCAAAAATACTAGGACCATTATCTAAATTAATATTTAATTTACGTAAGTGCCATTTAAGGTTTTCAACAAGATTGTATATATCAGTCGACTTAATGTAGGATTGATTGATCCACTCTAATTTTTCTTGATTAAAGCTAGCTGGTGAATTATTAATGTTTTTCAGTTCAAAGAGTTCAGTCATCTCTTTTATTGAAAAAATTTCTTGATCGCCATTTGACCAGCCAAGCCTAACAATATAGTTCAATAGTGCTTCAGGTAAAAAACCTTCGTCCCTGTAGGACAACAGGTTGAGTGCTCCGTGTCTTTTTGATAAACGAGAGCCATCAGAACCGAGGATCATTGGTACATGCGCAAACTCCGGAACAGTCCACCCCATAGCCTCGTAAAGATTAATCTGTTTAGGGGTATTATTTATATGATCATCACCCCTTACAACGCAGTCAATTTCCATATCATGATCATCAACCACAACTGTTAAATTGTATGTGGGAGAGCCATCTGTCCTTGAAATAATTAAATCGTCTAACTCAGAATTTGCAATACTCACCTCACCCTTTACAAAGTCATTAAAAGTGACCAATCCTTCGTCAGGATTCATAAATCGAATAACACCATTTTTCAATGACTTGTCTCTGCAACAACCGTCATATTTAGGCTTGTCTTTGTTAGCGATCTGATTCTCTCTCAGCTTCTCTAAACGATCTTTCGAGCAATCACAGTAATATGCCTTTCCATTTGAAAGGAGCTCATTAATGACCTCGTTATATCGCTCAGTTCTGTCGCTTTGATAGATTGGTCCTTCATCGTAGTCTAGACCAAGCCACTCCATTCCATCTAAAATGGCATCAACAGAAGTTTGGGTTGATCGCTCTTTATCAGTGTCCTCTATTCTAAGAACAAATTTACTGCTTGTCTTTTTAGCCCAAAGCCAAGCAAAAAGTGCAGTTCTAGCACCGCCAATATGCAAATAACCAGTTGGTGAAGGCGCAAATCTTGATTTCATTAATTACTCTTTAAAAAATAAAAGATAAGTTTCTAAATAATATAAAAATATATTGATTGTTGTTGATTGCCTAAAACAAATCAAATGTTAAGCTAATTTTACACTGTTATAATATTCTTCCAATACGCAAATATACTTGTAAATTAATGGAATTCACACAGCAAAAGGCGAATGCAAACACCATTATTTCAGTTGATAAATCTTCTATATCACTCTCACATATCAAATTAAATAGACCGTGCTTTGTTTCAGCTAATAGCTCTAATGAAGTCTCAATCAAAGATTTAGAGGAGGTTGGAAAAGAATCTCTATTTACACTCGTTGCAAAAGACTCTATTGACCTTTTGATTATTGGTACAGGTGATTCACCAAAATTCCTCTCTCCTAAACAGCAAATTGAACTTTCAGAATTTGGCCTTGGTGTTGAATGCATGAACAGTTCATCCGCCTGTTCATGCTTTAACCTTCTCCTGGGAGATCTAAGAAAGGTTGGTTTGTTACTACTATGATTTCTTTTTTATTAAAAAAGCTAGTAATCTTTTATAAATTCTTCAAAATCGACACTCCTCTTCTTATTCTTCTCATACTTCTCTCATCATTTGGATTGTTGATTCTATATAGCAGTTCAGGAGGCTCTCTTAGTCTTCTCTACAGGCAGATGATTCATCTTGGCCTTGCTACCTCTGTGATGCTGGTTATTGCTCAAATTCCACCAATCATTATGCTGAGATTTGCTCCAATATTAATGCTTTTGGGCGTCCTCCTATTGATACTTGTTCTACTTTTTGGAAGTTCAGGGGGTGGCGCTCAACGCTGGCTTGATCTTGGCTTTGTTCGCTTTCAGCCTTCAGAGCTAATGAAGATTATTGTTCCAATGACTATTGCAACTATACTGAGTGAAAAAACGCTACCACCACGAGCATTCCCTGTAATTATTTCACTCATAACAATTATAACTGTGGTCCTATTAATTGCAAAACAACCTGACCTTGGAACCTCTTTATTAATTGGCGCTTCCGGTATATATGTTTTATTCTTCTCTGGCTTTAGAGTAATGCTAGTTAAAAATATTTGGATGAACCTTGTTATTTTATCGAGCACTCTTGCAGGATCACTTTATTTTGCATGGAATTATCTGTTGATTGCTTACCAAAAAAGACGGATCCTTACTCTGTTTAACCCTGAATCAGATCCGCTTGGATCGGGTTACCACATCATTCAATCAAAAATTGCTATTGGTTCTGGCGGGTTTACAGGTAAAGGAATCGTAAGGGGATCTCAGTCTCAACTTGATTTTGTGCCTGAGCAGTCTACAGACTTTATATTCTCTGTGTTAGCTGAAGAACTTGGATTCCTTGGATTCATATTACTGATCATAATCTATGCACTTATTATTTATCGCTGTATGAGTTTATCTCTTAGATGTGAGGATAATTTTTCTAGACTTCTCGGGGCGAGTTTGACCTTCATATTTTTTACTTATATTTTTGTGAATATAGGCATGGTATCTGGCCTTTTGCCAGTTGTAGGCGTTCCACTCCCTTTGGTGAGTTACGGTGGGTCTTCTTTAATTACCCTTATGGCTAGTTTTGGAATTATTATGTCAATTCATAAACATAAAAGTCCAAGATATTTACAGTAACTCGTTATAATCAAACTGTTGAATACAATCACTAAACTTCAGTTCACTTTTTCAATCAATCAAATACTGGGCACATACAACTTCATGAAATCAAATTTTCTCATATTCTTAAAATCATTCTTATTTATATTTCTATTCTCAAATGTGGCTGCTGAGGAGCCCCGTTTTTACATTCCTGACTCTCCGCCAATAGCAGCCAAAGCTTATGTTTTAATGGATCATAACTCTGGCAAAATTCTTGCGGGTGAAAATGAAAACGAAAGAAGATCGCCTGCCAGTTTGACCAAGATAATGACTTCTTATGTAATCTTTAAGCGATTAAAAGAGGATTTCATCTCACTGGATGACGAGGTCAAAATAAGTGAAAAAGCATGGAAAACTGGCGGCTCAAGAAGCTTTATTGAAGTTGGTAAAATGATTAAGCTAGAAGACCTCCTCATGGGAATGATTATTCAATCAGGCAACGACGCCTCGGTTGCTCTTGCTGAGCATGTAGCTGGCTCAGAAGGCACATTCGTCTTGTTCATGAATGATTATGCTCAAGAAATTGGTATGACAAACTCACGCTTTGAAAATGCATCAGGTCTGCCTCACAAAGATCAATATACAACAGCCAAGGATATGGCTCTCCTATCCTCAGTAATCATTAAAGAATTTCCTGATTTTTATGAATGGTATGGTCAAAAAGAATTTACCTATAACAATATTAAACAAATTAACCGTAACAAACTTTTGTTTACGGACAGCACTGTTGATGGCTTAAAAACCGGTTGGACTGAGAAAGCAGGCTATTGTCTTGTTACGAGTGCAAATCGCGTCGATATGAGGCTTCTTTCAGTTGTACTAGGCTCTGCAAGTCCCGCCATTAGAACTACTGAAACTGAAAAGCTGCTTGACTATGGTTTTCGCTTTTTTGAAACGCAATCAATGAAAGACATATCACATCAAGTTCCTGTATACAAATCAAAAATAGACAATATTAAAGTTGGTGTAGCTGATTCTAGCTACTTAACATTGCCTCGAAACCAGTTTAAATATACTACCCAAACAATTAATCTTGAAGGAGACTTAATAGCCCCAATTAACCAGGGTGATCAAGTTGGCACTCTTGCTATTAGCTTTAATGATGAAGACATCGCTACGCTTCCTCTTATAGCTCTAGAAAATGCTGATGAAGCAGGCTTTGTGTCAAAAATGATTGATACTGTGAAACTTATGTTTAGATAATTTTGATTTATTTAAACGGCAACTTTATACAAAAAGATAAGGCTTATATATCCATTATGGATCGAGGATTCCTCTTTGGGGATGGAGTCTACGAAGTCTTCCCAGTTTATGGTAATAAAATTCTAGGACTAGAACCTCATTTAAATCGACTCCAAGATGGTCTTGATTCAATCAATATAAAAAATCCTCATTCTAAAAATGAATGGACAAATCTCATCAATAAGATTATTGCTCTTAACGATAAAAATTCGAATCAAGCGATATATTTACAAATTTCTAGAGGCTGCGATGAAAATAGAAAGCATACTTATGGGGAATTAAAACCAACTATTTATATACAATCAAGCGGCATTGAACAAAGAGATAAAAATGACCTACTTAAAGGGAAATCAGCCATCACCAGAGAAGACATTAGATGGTTAAAAAGCAACACTAAAGCAACCTCTTTACTTGCAAACACTCTTTACGCACAAGAGGCCAAAGAATGTAATTCAGAAGAAGCCATTCTTTATAGAGATGGTATAGTCACTGAAGCTTCAAGCTCTAATGTCTTTATTGTCAAAGACGACTGCTTGTACACCCACCCAAAAGGGCCAAACATTCTTCCTGGAATAACCCGAGATGCTGCAATACATTGCGCTAAAGAATTATCCATTAACGTCAAAGAGGAGAAATTTACTAGGGAACAATTAATGCAAGCTGACGAAGTTTGGGTTAGCAGTTCAACCAGAGAAATTCTTCCAATCACAAGAGTTGACGGCATGCTGATTTCAAATGGACATTCAGGCCCATTTTGGTCATCAGTCTACGATCAATACCAAACCCTTAAGTCCTAAAATAAAATACTTAATCATTCAATATAAAATAATAAGAATAATCATTTCAAGTAAAATCTTACTTAGTGTCGAGGGTAAACCGACAATAAATAGTTATGAACCCCGCCAGGCCTGGAAGGGAGCAACGGTAATAATTTTTTTATGTGTTGGATTCTATTCTCGGCACTACCTTAATTCAATGACCTAATT